>JGI24159J19872_10007776_pt1 | contig 14042 bp, 8 predicted proteins | sample Ectturendosymbi4_FD_19872 | JGI IMG/M metagenome (IMG submission 19872) | reverse complement strand
GTTCTGTTTTGTCTGTTTTTATCAACCTGCGTTCTGCAGAGTGTGTGTGTTCATACCATGGACTTCGTGTCTGCTCATAAATAAATAAATTAAATTAAAATTAAAAATATATGTATGCGCACTGTGTAGTAGAATAGTTGCTCTATTAACGGTTCAGCTGTTCATTCACTCGATCAAATTAGCCGCTGATGGAGTTCTTAAAATCTTAAAAGTGGACAGAGGCTGACGCAGATAACATGAGAGGCTGACTATAATCCTTACCGCTTTGGGATAGTGACGCTGCTAGGTGCTTGTACTACGTCTGGGTTATTGAAAACAATCTTCACGTATTGATAAAAGGCTGTACCGTAAGCGGTCTGTTTACTTTGAAGTTCGTCACTGATCACTCAAAAAGCGGATACGTGAAGATAAAACTGCACTTGTCCACCTCAATAAAGGACACCGGGAGTAGTACGAGATTTCGCGACACACTTAATTGTAGGCAAGGAGGTTATGCAGCAGCTACAATATGCGAAGCGTCGCATCTTGATTCTGGTTTCAGGAAGATTTGTTTCTTTGAGTTAGCATGCTTGTTGCAAGCTTTAAACTTGGTAGAGTTTTTAGAGCACTTTTTCTCAAAGCAGTGCTACTCACTTGGAGTTGGTTTTGTTGTTACAAAATCAGCGTAAACTTTCCTTGATATGTAATGTAGTACTTATCACTAGAACCCATTTCGAAGGATACGCGTAAAGCAGCACAATTTATTGGAAAACCTTACTGTTAACATCTCCAAGAGAGGTGGACGCCTTTCGAGCATTTTTCAGTGATTAGAATTGACCAAGAAACGGCTTTCCTTCACATTCTTATTCGTATGTACACAGGTAGCTGCAGCATGCTGCTCAAAATATTTGCTACAGCTTAAGAAATGCAGCGTTGTTTGATTAGTGGAGTGATTGAGAAGGCAAATGCAAAAGTTTGAGAAGGACGCAGACTCTTTTAACATTTTAGGATAATTAGCTAGAAACAAAATCTGCGAAGTGGCAAGCAAATGCGATATATATTATGAGTTCAATGAGTTAGACTCATTACTTATTGTTTGTATATGTGTTATATGCTTATCTCTGACCCAAGGTCCGCACCATCGCGCAGGGTAGCAGTAGTGCATAGGAAATAGGAAAACATTTACATACTGAGCAGCACTCAAGAACGTTGGCACTATCTGTAGATCCAAGCAATGCTGGTGAAGAACAAAGGACTGAAATAACGGTCTGCTAGAGACTACAGCAATCTATTATTACCATCATTCAGAAATGGTTGCGAAGTCAGTGAAATCAAGACTTGCAAAAATGCGATGAAAACTTGCGGATAAAAATGTATGATGAAAATGCACACAACTGTAAAAATGCTCACAAGTTTTTCCGAATCAAAGCATCAAATATATCGACCAATTGCGCAAACTGACGAATACGAACACTTTCATTATTAAAAATATAATGTCGAATTTCACGATCATTGCTGTAGGCTAGGCCAGGGGTGGGATATTAATTTGCGGCAGGGGCCACTTTTAGAAGGACACGTTTAGCGGAGGGCTGCACTTTCTAATTGAGATAGAAGCAAGTCGATGGAAATGGAAGGAATTCTCGGTTCAAGTTAGCCTTAGTATTAACATTTACTGTGATAAGTTGGAGGAAATTTCAGATTTGAAAATTTTGCCTGAATGCTTCCGCAGGCCACTGAAACCGCTGTGGTGGGCCGCGGGCTGCTAATTGCCCACCCCTGGGCTATGCTACATGCAACTGTTTTACATAAGATTGCGTGCACCTGTTACAGATTGGCCAGTCATACATTTTATAGCAACAGGTACAAGGCGAAGTAAACCATCTTTTACTGCCGTCGAGCATTGAGAAAAAGTTTTTCTTGGTCTGTTTGCAGCGCAGGAGAATAGTACGTATTGTCTCCGGTTGCCACTGCCATCCTTCAAGGAGACATGTAGCACCGCACCACGGTATTTGACCAATTCAGTAAACTCAATATTTGAAAACTTGTTTTCGAATAATAAGGTCCTTTTTGAATGGCTTCGCAGAGAAAAAAGTTATTTACTGTCGGTAACCTGCTGGCCTACAGAAAGACCAATGTATATAGAGTCAATGGTATATTTCCAAAAAATATTCGGTGAAATTCCTGGGATAGGTGAAAAATGCTGGTGTACACTGCAGACGACGCAAGCAGTTTTTACAAGTTTTCGATCTCATGCTTGCAATAATGTTGCATTTTCAGGATTTTCGAGGCCACGTCTTAGTTTGCAACTCCACCCCCGGTACTCTATACGTCACAATACGTGACGACATGCATGCTAGCACGCTATCTCAAATTCCTGATTAGTTTTGCGTTCTGATTCTGTCTACGCTCACAGTTAATGTTGCACCGCAAAATCACTGCAGTTTGTCTGATCCAACTCCTGTTGTAAATGGCTGCACGGTTACTTTTTCGATTGGAACGTGCTTTCATTCTGCTAGCTCACCAGCCGCTATACTTGTACGTGGGATGATTCGAGCAAACAAATATAGTTGCCTGGGTTGCGGAGTCGGCGGAGTTTTTTGGGTGGAATCGGGGTCAGATTCCTAACAACATTGAGAGTCGGAGTCGGATTTTTTTGTTCGACTCCGATTCCGGATGTCCAATTAGATCATTTTATATATCACACTCCTACATTGGGAACTCCTGTTGAAATGGTACAATTTCTTTTCAAACTTTTGTTGAAACAGAGAGTTCTTGCTGTGCACCACGATTTCCATTGATTTTAACAGCCGAATTTCATTCCCTGTATGTTAAGGAGTCGGGGTCGGAAATTTTGGAAAGGTCGGAGTCGGAAATTTTGGAAAGTCGGGAGTCGGAGTCGGATATTTCACCTCCGACTCCGCAACCCTGATAGTTGCTGTTGCTTCTTGCCGTTGCTTTTTTGGATGATTAGTGGTTCCGAACCTCAACCCACATTTCAATATGTAAAGTTTACGCCGAAAACGTGAATACGCTTTTTAAAATTCAATTCTCTTCTAATTGCCTACCTTTGACCGTGTCTAGGATTTGAAAACCGGATCCCGGGTTCTGGATTCCCCAGTATTTAATATCGTTTTCGAATTCTCATTTCTCGGTTTTACGTAAAAAATCCCAGAAGTTTCCAAGGATGTTAACTTTATGCAATGTTACAAGTTAAAAATACATAGCAAAATATTTCAGTTTGGTCTTCACAAACTACTTTGGACAACGATTGCTCTGCACCACCAAAAACTGCCTGTACAACGAAGAAGAAACTAAGATCGAGTCATACTTGATGCAATACATTCAAAATCGGATTACATTGATAGAACGCGATGAATATCTTGAATGTCATTCTGATGACGCCCAACAAAGCAATAAAACAAAAACGAGACTCGGGAAGACAAATAAGACATTTGTTTTGGGACAATACCAGTGAAGCAGCAGAAGGTCGAGATAAACATTGGAAAATCGAGGTGACTAACAATAATCCAAGAAACGATAGCGTTGTGGAAAGGCGTCAGGCTCATATTGACAATTCCACCCACATTCGGTCTGACGTATAATCAAGTGACAATATAACCTGACTCCAAGCAATTAATCAAGCAGGAGATGAGATTGCTAGAAACTACTGAATAAAGACCAAGCGAACTGGGGCACTTTTACATTGCTTTACTTAACATTCTGTCAAGTAAAATTGATGCTGAACAAACTTTTCCTTGCAGGATTGTTCGTCACTAAAACACGTTCACGGAAAAGCAGGCCCGTAACTAGGGAGCGCAGGGGAGGCGAGCCCCCCTGGAAAATTTTTCGCCCTTCCTGGAAAAATGTGTTAGACATAGTTTAAAAATTTTGGGCCCCTATCAGAAAACCCTTTGCCTCCCTTGGTGTCCCAAACTGGTTACGGGCCTGCGGAAAAGTAACAAATCAGTCAATGTACCGTATTTTCTAGGAAGTTATTACAAGGAAAATGAACAGAATGCTGAGACACAGCTTCGCTTTGTTAATTTTGGATGTTTGATCAAATTTGTGTTATATATAATAAGGTCGGTTACTTCCTGGGATCCCGAGATCAAGTTATATTCGCAACAATATCTTTTGACCAATATTTTGTAAGACTAAGCGCGAAAAGCAGACAATAGGGTAAAAGCGGTAGATTTCGCTTGTTGAAGTAACCTATTTTACAACGTTTGTCTCGGCTTGATTCATTTCCTTAGGTCAATGTTGAAATTCCACAAAAGTAGAACCTTTGTATTTCAGGCAAAGGTAAAAGTACATGAGTTTTTCGAGCAGGAAATGTTTCTGGGAATGGGAAAAATATTGACACCTGGAAGAAAGTACTGGGAGCTCAATATTGCTGAAAACTCGCTTGTCCAACGTTTTTTACATTGCGATGCACAGTGTGATGAGGGATGCGCTGCGCCTAACCACCAACATGTTGTGCTACCTTCAGGATTTGCGATGAATTGAAAACAGGTGGGAAACAGATACCAACAAACCTCGGGTGTCACATTTCTGTTTAAAATAACATTTACTTTAGGCCATTGTCCGAGTCTTGTTTAACGACTGAGTAACCCGCTTACGTGAGCAGCAATCCTTTGTGCTACAGACCTGTTGTTTTAACCCATGTAATGTAATCTACCAGTTGTGATTTGACATTTCTTTCTTTCAGCTGCGCAGAAAAATGTTCTGCCTGTTTGTAAGGATACGTCATGGAAGATGATTTTGCCATTTCCTTAACTCGTCGCACGCTAACCATAGTGTTCGCCATTGTGGCTTTGTGTCTTACAAAAACTTGCTGTTCAGCTTTTCGCTTGATACCGTAAAATGATTTTACTATTCAGGCTTACATAACCCAGTTCAGTAACTAGCGGAGTACAAAAGATAAGATGAGAAATTGCAAACTGCAACCGATTTTCCTGACCATCGTTATGCTCGCCAACCAGGGATTAAGCTGTCCTACTTCATGCTCATGTTCTTCAACGAATGTTGATTGTAGAAACGCTGGACTCACGTCTGTTCCTGCTGGAATTCCAACCGACGTTACAACGTTGCTTATGCAAAACAATAACCTGAATTTGACGGCGAACGTCTTTTCTACACTTTCAAGTTTGAAGTAAGTGGCTTTTTTCAAATTGCGTTCAGCAATATGGTCAATAACTCCTCTCTAAATTAGACCGTCTTTAAAAGTTGATATCTCTTGACTCTACCAGCTGGTTACCATTACTCTAAATATAATGTACAGATAGTCAAAAATATTTTTATTCTCTGTGATGTGCGAGGTCTTTCATCGGCAGCACAATGCCCATTGCATGACAGAAAAAGTGGATTTTTTAGGTTATCTAACGATGCAAAGCAGCGACAGCTAACATTTGCATATTTGACACAGATTTTATCTGATATAATCTAGGCCCGAGAAAACGATTGATTTTTATGCTGCTGAAGTTTTTGATTATACCGTGCCCAATTTTAAAACTTCTGTTTCTCCCGATCCCGATCAGATTTCTTTGTTTTCAGGCTTTTATTTTCTTACGTAGGAACTCTCAGAATCATTGTAAATTTATTAGGGGCGCATCTTACGCCGAATTGCAGGCCAATTTTTTTTACTTGCGTATAGAAAGTTCTTTACATGCTGCTGTTTTTTCTGCTCTTCTCCTCATTCAAGGCTTAGTTTTGATATTCGTAGCACAGTTGCAGTTTTTTACAATTCAGTTAATGTGCATGCGATCCTACTTAACAACTGATTTGAGGTAATGACAAAATCTTGGTGGCTGTAGCTCCATATAAACAAGTTGACGCACTATCATTCGCTATCTTTATTTGAGCAAAAAAAACCTGCTCACGTTTTCAAAATCACAAAACGATGCACAGAGACCAAGCTGTTTGCAGCATTCGCAGGCGCAGAGCTTCACAACCTTCAGGCTTTATTGACATTTTCAAACGATAACGAAATACACGAAGTGAGGCTATGTGGCACGGGCACGTACCCTTTTGTAGACGTTTAAACTGACTCCTGGGTCTTGATTTTTATTTTCGTGTGCACCAAATTGCATGAAGATTTTTATGTAACTATTCTAAATCTTCAACATGATTAAAAGCTTGGGGCTTTGTTTTGATGTAATTTAAATCAGCAATTGGTTATTGGCAGCTTTCGGCATTGCGGCTGGACTTTGAACAGATAGGATGCGAACAGGTATTTTTTCATGTTTCAATACAAATTTTCCAGAAACACATTTCGGAGTTTGATTTTGGGAAATTTTTTAAATTAACATTCCCGACTATAAAATTATGTTGCTTATGGGAAATTTTACTGTTTTGCAATAAGCTATACTTTACTTGGTTGCATTTGTTTTCCAAACGTAAGACAAATCATCTTATTAATCTCATGTGGTTTCAAGTCCATTGGCAAATGCAAATCTACGTATAAAGAAGTTTTCAAGACAATGAAAGTTTTGCATCGATTTAGGTTTTGACCACAATTACTACTTTTTCAAACTCTCTACAATTAAACTTGGCAAGCGCACACGAAAAAGGGGCGACGGAAATGCAAATTTTTTATCATCCCAAGGCGGAAACACGTATGAACTTAATTTAGGATGATCATGTTATTTTAGCTGTTTGTGAGCATTTTTTTATTTTTTGTTATACTAATTGCAATATTTCTTGAATCCCTTGATTGCGTCAAACGATTGTTATAAAGACATGCGAACCTTTTCAAAGTCAACCTCTCCTCAGCTTTAAAAGCTAACACACGACATTTTTAAACTTGCGAGTAGATCTTGAGTTTAGTGTATACTGCCTACTCAGAGAAAAAATGTACTATTTTACTATAAACAAATTTGCAATTTTGTTATGTACTTGAAGTTAATTGATTTGCAGCACCTGCATAATTATAGGTAGAAGCTAAAGGTGCCCTATTGTATTATTTCTTCGCTCCAAATTGACATTAAACGGATACAGAGGATGTTGATACGGCCATTGTCCATTCTATAGGCAAGGACGCCGCATGGAGTTTATGAAAGCTCTAATTTTTCCCGAAGCTCGTTGCCCTGTAACGTGGAATGAATTAATTCTTGCGTGGATTCGATCATTTTCGAAGTGTTTGGATGTTGCTCAAAACTGCAACACAACTTTGTGCGTGTCAGAGTCCGGAGCTTTTAAGAAGTTACATTCTAGTACGAAATACGTTCGGTGACATTACGTGGTCTAATCGCTTTCTCCCACAGCACCTTCAATTAATCTACTAAAGTTTACTTTAGGCTTGTAAAGATTTAACGTTGTTTTCTTCCAGTTTATACAAAAGACTCTTCCTTATGCCAAAACCCAATTGCAATTAAGGAACTAATGATCAATTGTGTTTTATTTCGCACGCAGAACGCTTTCTCTTGGTACGGCCAATGTGCGCACGATTGAAGCAGGAGCGTTTGATGGACTGGCGTCTCTGCAAACGGTTAATGACAACAGCGTGTCTGTGTGAAATCTACTAGTTCTACGATTTAAACCAAAGCTCTCTTGTGCACACAAATGTTTACATTAACAATTCATTCAGCTGAAAACGTGCACGATTGTGAAGAAAACATTTGATTTTGAGGAGTTGCTCTGGCAACTGGAACAGTTTTTGCGTAATTGTTTCAAGTGTATTTTCAAAGCAACACTTTTAAACTACGCCAAAGATAAATGTTACCGAGGGCTAACGCTTGTACAAACAACGGTCTAAAGCTGTTTTTATATCAAATTTGAAATAAGTATGAACTGTTAATACTACACATTTTTTGCTTACACATTAGTCAAGATTCTTGCAACCGAAATGCTTGTTACATGTATAAAATCAAGTGTCAGCAAGCAAATATTTCATGTTTTTAATATCTCACTCATAGATACTTAGCATGTTTTGTATTGTGACATTTCACAATCATTACACACCTTTAATGAAAAAGCTGGCTTGGTCCGCATTTCCATGAAGGTATATAAGCTACGAAATGATAGTTTGTGGAAAGAAATGTTCTTGCGAAACCAAAATCTAAGTTTGTTTGCAAATGGTATCAATCCAAACAAATGATGTGGGTTTTTACGCAGCTGACCATTTCCGGAAACTCTCTGACTTCAATATCTGCTGGAGTGTTCGCCGGCTTGTCAAGCCTCACAGAGCTGGATTTGTCCGGAAATGAGATAGAGGTCATTGCAGAAAACGCTTTCCAAGATCTGAGCTCAGTTACTTCTTTCAGTGAGTTCAATAGCTTGTTTTACATCTGCTGATTAGAGCAGGAGTTAACCTTGAAGCATACGCCAATGAAACAAAAAGGTATACGCTCAGCTTAATACCGGGGTTTTCCGGAAGGCCGCCCAGTCTTTCGTCCGCCCATGGGCGCTTATTTTAGAAGGGCGTTTATATGGTGCTAAGATTTCAGTTGAATACTATTTGTACCTGTTCCCTTACACGGTACGTCCAACGTTATACAAAGTTTGAAAACTATTTAGATATTTGTGGCCACGCTCCAGACTGTATTGTGCGCTATTATGACATACAAGGTGATTAGCCATTATGGCATACAATGCAAAAAAAGCCATTATGACATACAAGGTGATTCACAATGCTTTAGTGAATAAAGTTCAATCTTGTATGCTACAGGGCCTACAATACGACGTTCAACGCTTCTGATACTGTATACCGGTAAATGTCAGACAAATCCCACAATTTTTATTATCTTACAATGGCATCCATAGAGACAACGCCAAAACGTGTTCAACGTTCTTATAGTGTCAATGACAAGTTGAGGCTGTTCAAAGACTGAAAGAGCTTTCTGGAAATTTAACTGCTGCATCAAGGGAGTTGGGGGTAGACAGAAAGCGTTTGCGGGAATGGAGCACAAAAGAATCTGAACTTACCAATTTACCAGACAAGAAAAGGCGCAGACAGCTTGGTGGTGGCAGAGGGCCCAGGCACAGAGATTTAAAGACTGAAGTTGTTCAGACACAGGCAATATGCAACTGCCGTATAACAGCCCGGGCGATTATTTGGTTCACGTCTTATTTTCCCAATGTGTCTATTTTCCTATTAACGGCCCTGGGCGGCCTTCCGGAAAACCCCGGTATATGCAAGATTCGCACATTGTATGTAAAATTGTGGTTGAAATTTCAATAAAGCAATTCACAAAATTTCAGAACTGTCTTGCCTTTGCAAACAGCCCTCAAGTTAAAGAGCAATCAATCAGTCAATCAATCAATTTGTATTTTTTCGCGATATTGATTTCAACAAAAAGATTACGAGGATTGGCAAATTGACTGCAGGGTCTACATTCAGCCAACCCTAAAAAGGAATAAACAGAAAGGCAATATAAGGATTGTGATAAACCGAGTCAATAAAAGTAGGGAATGTCTGCAATCAATGCATCCTGGCACGAGTTATCCCTTTGTGACAGCACTCGGAAGACTATTTGCATGTCACAGTTTCAAAAATGAGAAGTTGAATGTATGCTTTTCAAGTGAGCCGTCGAACCTCTTTCAAATATGAATTAATTCTGGTCTTGACCTATCTTTAAAAAATTCGATCCCTGCTCACGTAGTGGCATGCAAAACTGTCCAAGTCTTATCTGTAGCACGGTGATTCACTTTTTCCAATTGTTTTCAAAATAGATTTCATCAATGCTTGCCAATCTTATTTTTTGTGGTCATGATTGATCCTCCCCACTACCTCGTCGAGTCAAACCATGCTCTGGAAAATCTGAGTTCGCGTAAAGCTTGAGGTTACTGTGGGTCTGATGTGACCCGAAATTGCTGTAAATACGTTTTTCTGGGTAACGTGACTTCCGCAAGTTCTAGTCAAACTATTTTTGATTTCCCTGCAACAACTTGCACTCATTTTCACAAAAAAACATGTACACGCTGCGAAACACATTTTATATTAATTTTACATACAATACTTCACCATAGTGAGGTGGTTCTTAACCTGGGCTAAATTTACTCCTGGGAGTAGATTTCATTTTCCTAGGGGGTAAACTTACTGAACCATAAATTGCAGCAAATCTGTAAATTTTTATAAATCATTTTAAACTGTAAGAGTTTGTAGCTTTCGTATTTTCAATAAATGAGCACCACTGAGTGTTTAGGGGGGAAATCCCGTAATCGTTTGATAAAAGGGTAACTCATATAAAAAAGGTTAAGAACCACTGCCCTAGTGCGTATTTAAAGCCTGGTTACCCGACATGCAACCAGGGCTCTAAATAACAAAAACAACAGTATGTTTGCCCGAGATCTAGAGCGGCCTAGTGTATGTTGAAAGAACTGGTCAAACGACGAAAAAGAAGTATGTTCCAAAAAAGTGACTAGAAGCTTGGTAACCAGGATCAGTGGAGAGTCCTAGCAGAGAAACACATCTGGAAACCATATGTCGAAATGGGACCTGGTCGTATAACACATCAGGTATCCGTCGGGTCTGAAAAGACCCAAATATTCTATAATGGGCTTTCAGGGACATTTTTGAAAAGATCACACACCATTCTACTTGTATTCGAATGCCAGGAAAAGTCATGAAAGAACAGATATCTAACTTTTTCTTAAGTACATGAAATTAAAATAAAAACTCGAGTCTTTCAATGCCCAGCGTTACATGAGTAGGTCTTTGAGCTGGTGTTAGTTTTTCCAGCCTTGTTAGGGGGGTGGCAACTCGCGAAAGGTTTATCAATTTGAACGTATTTATGGTGCAGTAGGTACGTTATGTTTAAATTTAAAAATGTTTGCTTTGCAGCTCTAGCTAACAACAAGCTATCTGCTGTGGAAGCCAACACTTTCAACGGCTTGACTGCGCTTCCCGTTTTATACCTTCAGGGAAACGTGATTGGTTCCATTTCACCCAGAGCTTTTTCAAATATGACTGTTTTGAGAGAGGTAAGCAAAAGCAACATTTGGGGTGCTAGTCGTTACGTCATTGCCCTTTCATGAGAAAACTGTATTAATGTGAAAATGTTTGGTTTTGTTTACCGAAAATCCAGAATTAAACTTGGTGGTTCCATGCTGTTGTTTTCTGGGAAATTATAACATAAATCTTGGTTTGATTCGTAAAACCCGAAACTCTGCAGAACTGCGCGAAACCAAGTCAAACTTTGCGATCTATCAAACTTTGCGATCCACTAACCCTTTAAGCGATGTTAAGTTTTTATCAGGGTGGAAGTCAAGAGAGGCTGCTATTGTAAGGCTTTTGCTTCGCTTCATATCAACGAACACAAGTTTTGACCGGTTTGGGACATATTATTGTTTGTTCTCATAACCTATCTAAAATCGAGAAGTTTCCACACGTAACTGAAATCGAAAAGTTCGTACGACAGACGTCTTGGGGCAAAGTAAAGCATGAGACGCTGCTTGTCGCCTGGTTCATCGCATGTAACGATAAACGAGACACAATGAGAAAAACGTCATTGCAACCGCTTCGGTACAAATTCTTTTTCTCATTGTAGTTTTTGAAATGCAAGGAGAAACAAACAAACAAACTAAAAGATAATAAGGCCAAACATTTCTTCACAATATTACATTTATTACATTTTCGTTCAACAAGTTTTCATCAAATAAAAAATTTTTAACCCGGTTGCAGCTTGCGCGACTAATCATCACAGATTATCACATTTTGCAAGTCACAGCGTTGCACAATTTTTTGTGAAACGTAGTTGACCCCCGCAATGTTACTCCTTTCTAGAACTTTATCAGCGCCCAAGCAATACGTTACAAAGGGAAAAACTAATAAAGGTTTTCTTCAGCCCTGCTTTGTGTGAAAAGTGCCCTTATTGGTGAAGTTGCGATGACGCCAGGTTCAACCAGTTCAAATATTTTTCTCAGGTCGATTTGAGCAGCAACAACTTGACCACCGTTCCTCCAGGTGTTTTTGTTTCGTTGAACGCTTTGGAAGTCGTCAATTTCCAATCAAACAAAATTGAATCGGTTCATGCGTCTTCCGCCGACGTATTTTCTGATTTGCCTGCCATCGAGGCAAGTTTTCGTTGAAGACCCGAAAGTTGACTTTTGTTAAGTTCCGCGCGATTAGAACGACTTTTGCGTTTTCTCGGAGAGATGTGCATGTGTTGTAAAGAGTCACTAATGAATTGTTTTCGCGCTGCATTTTTTTCTGTAACAAACAAATTCGATAATAATCGACAAGAATATAGGACCTGCCTTGCTTTAGAACAATGTTCTGAATACAACTGTCATAGAATCTGCCACTCTTGATATCAATTTGTCAGGGTTAAATTAAAAATTTTCCGTGTCCGGCAAGAAACTAACATACTCGATGTCGATTCTATACCATTTAACGCTAAATTCGGTTCAAAACAGGTTGTATTTTTTTTAATGCAAACAACAAAATTTTTATGTGTACAATAAAGGGTCACAAAAGCAAATTACATGCAAGGATTAAAACGATTGCTATCAACATAGTTGTTCTGCCACGTCATTGTCAAAAATATGTCACAGGAATCAGTACAACAACTTTCGGTTTTTCCACCGTGTTAACTTGAAAAAAGTGCTATAATTTGCCTTAGAACACAATCTGAGCTTACAAGAGAAATTTCAAATTTGGGAACATCCGACAACATTATGTTTTTTATATCGAAAAATCTGTTTTTTTGAGTTTGTTGAAAGTGATCGGCATTGCACTGAAGTAGCAGGTCTGTCATCTTCCTATGAAATTTACTTGTCCACCCTGTGTTTGCTAGAGATGAAGTAAAAAAGCTAACAGAAATATATGGTGAAGGTATAAAGCATTTAACATACAAACCATAAATAATTCAGTCGTGAACATTGGCCTACTAGACAAAGAAATTAAAAGTATTTTGACATTTTCGTTGCTGTTTTTTGTTTTTTCTAATACGCACACTCCCACAAGGATTTTGAATGTCGAAATGACTATAAGCTTAACTGAATGAATCTTGCGCAACTGAAGTTCCCAGTCGATTTACAGAAATGTTCAAATTATATGCCAGAATTTTTTATTGTGACAGGCGTATATGACACCAACCAAGCTTTGTTCATTTTGCAGAGGTTGAATTTTCGTTCAAACAAACTCTCTACGGTATTGGACGCTTTTGGTAGCACAGTGTCATCTCTCCAATATTTGGATCTGTCGCTTAACAAGTTCACCACAGTCGAGAAAGAATCGTTTAGATTCTTGTCGAATCTACGAACTCTAATTCTCAGCGAAAATCAGATCAGCAGTTTTCCATCATTAGCTTTGAGTGGTTTGTGGGTAAGTTGGGTTGTCGCGTAAATTTCTTCTCTCTGTGAAGTTTTGAACCAACGACTGGATGAAATTTTATTTGTTATACAGCCTGGTTGTGGAGGTTTCTCTTTCAACGGACTGGCTTGAGCAATGGCCAGGGCAGTAAAATTCCATCCCAATGCATAGAATGGGGGCGAATGTTGCACAGGTAGGAGGCTACACATCCCCAAAACAAAAAATTTATTTGGGAAATAAAAGCTTGTGAAAGTTTGAAAACCTTTTTAAGATTTCCACACCTGATTTGGTATTCACGTTACTTCCCGGAAAAGGAGAATCCCAACGTAATGTTGGTGGGGGTTCTCATCTGGTCGCTGCGGTTGCGGTTTCGACTCCCTTCTTCTCGACTGCACTTGACAATATTTGTGCTCTTTTTAATAAACAGTACTTTTGCCATTTTATCTATCTGAGATTCGCTCTGGCAGTGGCCATGGTTTGCCTTGTTTAAATTACAAGTCGTGTGGTTTTAGGACCTTCTGGAGCTTGACCTTAAGCACAATCAGCTTTCATCCTTGGGTGACTTTGTATTTGAAGACACTCTGATTTTGGTCACTGCAGATTTATCTCACAACCTGTTCACCGAAGTTCCGTCGCAAGCTTTCGGAAGCAACACCGTGCAAGGTGAGCAATGGATAAGTATCAAAACAATGCGATGGCAAATACGATTACGACAAAGCCAATAGATTGGCGCGTACGTTTTTGGTTATAACTCGCCAGCTGCTGCAGCTAGAGAGGTGTTCAAACCCTCTACGGATTCAGCAAGTCTAGT
>JGI24159J19872_10007775_pt1 | contig 14042 bp, 13 predicted proteins | sample Ectturendosymbi4_FD_19872 | JGI IMG/M metagenome (IMG submission 19872) | reverse complement strand
GTGTGTGGTTACCCATGAGAGACTAAAAATAACACTCTCTAAACTTTAGAGTCCGAAGAGAGAATGAGCGATGCAATTTTGCCAACGGCCATCCATGCCTTGTGAGGAGATGGGCGTCGCCAGGCTCTTGCCGGATCGGCCGAGGCCTGGGTTGCCAAAGACCACTATTGCCGGATCGGCCGAGGCCCGGGTTACCAAAGACCACTATTGCCGGATCGGCCGAGGCCCGGGTCACCAAAGACCACTGTTGCACGGCAGGGTGGAAGTGATAAATTAGCTGCTGCTGTCCAAACTAAAATCAAACTAACCAAGGATATCTGCACTATTGGGACATGGAATATCCGCACACTGAACACAACCGGAAAAATTGAGTAACTTTCAATAGCAGTGGAACACTACAGCTGGCATATTTTAGGACTGGCAGAAGCGAGAAGACCTGGAATGGGCGAAGTAACAACGGACGAAGGCCACAAGCTGTGGTTTTCAGGCGAGACAAAAGAATGTAGAAACGGCGTAGGCTTCTTCGTACACAAGACAATAGTCGGCAGCATATTAGATTGCGAGTGCATATCGAGCAGAATCATCAGCATCAGACTGAAGGCATCACCGTTCAAACTGACCATAATACAAGTCTACGCTGCAACGTCAGATCACACAGATAGGAAATAGAGGACTTCTACCTGACGCTCAACAAAACTATCCAGAACACCCCGCGGAAAGACGTCTTGATCGTTCTCGGCGATTGGAACGCCAAGATAGGTACTGGCGCCCACGAGGACTGGCCAGCTATCGCCGGAAAATTTGGGCTCGGTGGGGCGAACGTTCGTGGAGCGCGCCTTCTGGAATTCGCAGAAATGAACGATTTCGTGATCGCGAATACCCTTCATCCCCACAAGAAATCACGCCGCTACACGTGGACATCCTCAGACGGCTACACCAGAAACCAAATTGACTATATCCTCATCCAGCGAAAATTCAAGTCCAGCGTTGTCGCAAGCAAAACTAGATCTTATCCGGGAGCGGATGTTGGAAGCGACCACAACCTGGCCATGATGAACCTGAAAATCAAACTACGACGAATTCGAAAGCAGAAATCCCAACGTGTCAACTACAACTTATACGAACTTCAAGATCCGGAAATCCGGAGTGAGTTCAGTGCGAAGATCGGAGGCAAGTCCGCTCCACTACTCCTGTTAGACGACGTGGAGGAGATGACGACGGGATTCTCAGAAGCGATGAATGAGACCGCCGCAGAGATGCTAGGAAAAAAGCGAAACACGAGGAAACCCTGGCTAGATGATCGACTTGCGCAGGGATGCGAGGAAAGACAAAAATTGAAAGCTTCACGTTATCATTCCCGAAGAATCACGAGCGAAATATGGAGAGGCAAGTAACAGGATGAAAGCTGAGGTTAGACGTGCGAAGGAGGAATGGATTAATGACCACTCCCGCGAGATACAAGATGGCTTCGAGACGAACAACATGCGAAAGTCATTCCAAAGTTTGAGAGAGCTCACCACACCTAACAGCAACAGAATATCCACAATCAAAGACAAAAACGGGGAAGTAGTCACGAGCAAAGAAGACATCGAGAAACGTTGGACAGAGTATGCAAAAGAATTACATAACTACCACATCAAAACTGACCGAAACATCCTAACTACCCTTAAGCATAGTGCACCAACTTCCGATACAGACAGAACACCAAACATTACACGCAGTGAAGTTACTGAGGCAATAAACCATCTCAAGAAAGGGAAGGCAGCTGGAAAAGATAACATCCCAGCCGTGTTACTGAACACTGGTACCACGACAGTCGACATACTGCACTCTATATGTAACAAGATATGGCAATCGGGTGTATGGCCCACGCAATGGACGAAATCTATCATAGTTCCACTACCAAAGAAAGGCGAACTGCAGCAATTACAGCACTATCTCCATCATCAGCCATCCCAGAAAAGTCACGTTGCAGATTATCCTCCAGCGTCTCAAACCTCAGATTGAACCCATCCTGGCCGAAGAACAAGCAGGCTTCCGCAAGAGTTGAAGCACAGCAGAACAGAGTACTAACCTCAAGAATACTAATCGAGAAACATAGAAACCACGACATGCACCTCTACCACAACTTCATAGACTTCAAGAAAGCGTTCGACCGCGTCAGGCACGAGGCCTTACTGCTAATGTTGAAGAAACACAATATTCACAGCAACCTAGTACATCTGATTGGGTCGCTGTATGAGAACACAAGTTGCCGAGTTCTAGTAGACAGCAACATCGGCGACTGGTTTCACACGACCGTTGGAGTGAGACAGGGGTGTCTGCTATCCCCCTGCCTCTTCAACATTTTCCTCGAACAGATAATGACCGAGGCTCTGGAGTCCTTCGAGGGTAACGTGAGGATTGGTGGGCGTAGCACCAACAATCTCCGCTTCGCCGGTGACATTGACCTGATAGCTGGAAGCATGAAAGAACTCGCCGAACTTACTGAGCGGCTCGACAAATCAGCGTCAGCTTTCGGAATGGAGATAAGCGCCGAGAAGAGAGAGATAATGGTCACCCCTCCCACCAACGAAAACAACACCAATATACCCATAACAGTCAGTGGCGGTAAACTGCAATCCGTAAAAACCTTCAAGTACTTGTGAAGACGGCACATCAGTCTGCGAAGTCAAGACGAGACTTGCCATAGCCACACAGCACCTTTCAAAACTAAAGAAAATGTGGTCCAGCAAAAGCATCTCCATGAAAACAAAGGTGAACCTACTTCAATCAGCGGTCATCTCAACCGCTCTTAACAGCCGCGAGAGTTGGACCCTTACCGCTAACCTGGAGAAGAGGATAACAGCATTCGAGATGCGGAGTTTCCGCAGATTGCTCCAGATTCCCTACACCGCGCACCGCATCAACATCTCAGTAAAACTAGAGGTCACCTCCATGACCGGCGAATTCGAACCGCTGATGCAAATCGTCAGACGCTGCAAATTACAGTGGTTCGGGCACGTGTCCAGACACACGGACTCTCTCGCGAACACTATAATGCAAGGATCTCTATCAGGTAAACGAACTCGAGGTCGTCCAAAGACCAGCTGGTTATACAATGTACACTCGTGGACTGGCTTGAGCCACGAACGTTGTTTAAGAAACTGTTGTAACCGGAATAACTGGCAAACGATCGTGCATGCTGCTAAAGCGCCCTAACGGCCATTGGCTATGGGAATGAACTGAACTGAACTGAACTACCTCGCCATTAGGAGAATGAATGTCGGTAGTGGTGCCCAGAAAAAACTCTCTCATATATCGTTTCATACTTTTGAAGAAGTTTGACTGGTTTACTCCCGGAGTCTTTTTTGGTTTCAAATAATTTTCTATAGCTTTGAAATGACCAAAATATATTTTTACTCCATTTGGTAAAGATGATACGGTTTTGACTTGCGTGCGGATTCCATTAAGTGAATATGCCGCTGAGGACTTGTGATTGCTACAGCTTCATTCTTTTCTCTATGTGACTGAAATCACAATCGTCACTGGGAAGGTATGGATGACCACTCCACATAAATCTGCGACTTATTTTTTTCAATTGAAGTGAATCGTCCTTGACGATAGACATCAAAATACACATGATGTTCCAGTTCCGATTTTGTCCAACCGCAGCTTCTTCATCGTTTTGAGCAAGTTCTTGCCATCAACTGCTTGGCCGCACTATAGATATCGGGGCAGGCGTTGAAGGCATTCGATTGTCTCATCGTCCAGAGCCGTCAGGCCATGCAGTCCATAGGGAGGACGATGGTTTGGACAGTGAAGGACATAGTCGTCAGTTTGTTCCTCTGCGTCTGCGCCACATTCACAGGCCGCAGAAGGGGCCGTCATACCCCGTATGTGTAGGCAAGAGCGGAAACGTCCGACACTGGGGCGGAGGCGGTTAAGCCGGACCCACGCTGTTTTTGGCAGGGTCATTCCAGGAGGGTGCCGAGATCGGGGATGAAAGTACGGAGTATTGTAGTGTTGTCCGCCCACTCCGCCTTCCATCGGTGATACGCTCAGATCGCCGCACTTCTGCTGTCGTCAGATGAACTGATCAGTTGTTGTGCGACGGGTGCAAATGGGTGTCTCGATTTGAGGCGCCGTGCATTTGCACTCGATGGACGGGTGAGCGCTGAGTGGAGCAGATGTCCTGGCTCCATGGCACGGCGTGCTAAGACAAAGTGTAGCTCCAATGCGACGAAACTCAGCAGGTTAAATGCCTGCGAGGATTGGAAGGTTGTCCGCTGGTGTAGGACGACTGCACAGCACTGACACACATTCATATCACAGTTGATTCCTTTTGTACTTTTTATACTTTTATACTGTCACCACCATCTTTGTTTTTTCTTTCTTCACGCTTTATGTATATTATGCCATGATTTCCCCAATCGCGTGAGCCACCTGCTCCTCCCTACTGTAACTATTTATTCTAAAACGATGCACTGCGCGACGACCCGTCCGGACTCGCTTCGCCGATTACCTCTCCGTGTCGTTCGTTGTTTTCTTCCCTCTTTTTAAGTCGCGCCGTCCTTGTACCGTTTAAACGTTATTTTTCATGCTTTCTGTTGAGTTTATTTTCTTGTGTGTGCCATCTTTTTTTTTCTCGTGCGTGCTATATTAAAAAATGACTGTACATTGAGTTATTTTTTTCTCCTCTTGCAGTGGTAATCTGCTACTTGACGGCCGTCCTTTGCCGCTGTAAAAAGAAAATTGGACACTTCTTCACCCCCTGGTCCCTGCGGCCAGGGGAGGTCATCGGTTATACACCGGCACTTTGTGTTGACAAATGTGATCGTATTTTTCGTTGTACAAGGCGAAATAAATCACAGTTCATCCCCAATGCGACGAAGCTCAGCAGGTTAAATGCCTGCGAGGATTGGAAGGTTGTCCGCTGGTGTAGGACGCAGACATCCAGTCACAGTTCGCAAGTCGTCGTTGATGACAGGGTCAGTGAGACGGGTATAACCGCGACTGTCTGATCACAGCACTAGTTCGTCCCAATCAGAACAATTTTTCTGTATAAACTTAAGTAAGCAGCTGCTGCCTATTTCTCTACATTCCACGTTGGGCTGCTCCACCCGTCCAGCAAAGCATATTACCCTGCTTTTCAGCAGTGTAGCGAGTTCTAAGGTCATAGAACAACAGTTGTCGCAGGTAACAGACTTTATTAGTCTGCAAGTGAGGTAGTGGTTGCGTGTTTTTGCATAGCGAAATAAGGTTTGCGGTTTTTCGAACAGTCGAACACTTGTCTCGCTTTTTGAGTTTCTTTGAGGTGTGCAGCCAAAAATCNTGTTGACCACAATTTCACAGTTCATCGCAAGTAGCACAACACGCAGTTGAAAAACTTTCAGGTCAAAGTTTTTTTTCCAGAATACCAAANAAATTCATATGAAGGCATCGAGGAATTCATTATTTTTGCATTCTTCTGTCCACCTTTATGTGTCAATTTTGTGGACTCTAAGTGATAAATATTTTACTTTGCTGTTATTTTAGCAATGAGACTTCCTGCACAAGCTTTCCTTGATTTTGTCTGCCACATGTGGATGATTTTTTCTCTTTGGTCTGTAGGCATCATACTGTGCTCCTATTTTTTAGCTAGTATTTTGTTAATACTTCCTGAACTGATGTCAAACGGTGGTTCAACCACATTCTTTGTATACAGGAGTTTCACTGGTGCTATATCCTCAGGAATATTGCTTTGTATGAAATTTTCTTGAGTCGTTTGGCGATCTGCATCTTTAACTTTTTAGGAAAAACTGCTCTGCAGTGCAACAGATTGTAATCCGTTCATTCCTTTTCATATCCGCTTTTCCTCTGGGGAGGGTCGCGGGGGGGCGGCAGTCCCAGGACCCAAAATACCCCACGGTCAACAGCAATCTCAGGTAGTTCTGCTGGCTGCTCGACTAAGATCGGCACCTCGTTCGAGCCTCACGTACAACCATGACAGATAGTCTGGTTTGCAATCTCTTCCTGGCCTGTATTAAAACATTATTAACATACACACGTCTGTGATAATACTGCAAAACAAAGCATAGCGCAGCGGAATTCCATCTCACCTATGTAGTGTCCGTTGTTTTAAACAATGTAGTAAATGTCTTTTTCATCTTGTCCGCTTGAATCTGTTGAATGGCTGCATACAGATCTGCTATTGCTTCGGCCAAGGCTCATTTCCTGCCGTAAGTTCTGTTGTCTTATTTTCAACTTCCTGAGCATTATCCAATGAAGCACTCGCGAAGTCGCTACCTTTTAAGTAATCAAATTTTCTGCCAACAAATATTTGTTTTCTTCTATTTCATCCTGTGCTCTACTAACTTGACTACGTTGTGGCGTCACAATGAAACAAACCTCACCTCAGACAAAGTGTCACTCGCTTCAGGACTGTTTTTCGCTATGCGGTCGTGCTGTCTTCTCAGCACTTCACCGGAATTTCAACGTAACTTTCTTTACTTTTCCACTTTTTACCAAAAGTTTTCTGTGCTTATCAAATCCAAGCTAACCCACTCATGCCATTTGTTGAAATTGATGTAATGGTCTTTTGCATGTTTTCTCTCCTTTCTAATCACGCTGGCCTTGTATGCTGTGTGCTGCCTTTCGTTTCAAGCGTAAACAATTTGCTTTTAATGTAACGCTTATTAGCAACGGACGATTGATGACGTCACTTGACACGTCATCTGTCGAGCTGTGAAAAATTTTTTGCAGCTGGGAATAATGCACATCTCCGTGGTCAGCATACGTTTTTTAACCTCTTACCACAAACACCTGCAAAAGACAATAAATCACCTTGGGCAACTGAAACCCGTACTCTTCGCCTGAATTAAGTAAAGCAAGCTCGTGAGTTTTCAGACTACATTCTAATCTACACGAAGTGGGATAACGCAGTTTCATGACAAACTGTACCCTCAACCAGATTTGCTGTCAGGAACTTCTTTAATTCATAACTGAACATAATAAAGTCTGGCAAAAAGACCTTGTTCACCTGAAAGCAAAGCTGCTGTACAAATCATTCCACCGACTTGTCACAGTAAACGTCAAGTAGTAGGTCAGGTTACATCGCTGCATAAGTTAAATGTGTGGACTTGCTTGCAATGTTCTGAAATAAGACATTGTGATGCCAGTACCGTTAACGTATAGTGCATTTGTTATATCAAACAGCAATGTTGCCAAGTCCTAATGATTAGGACAAAGCTGCCAGATCGTCTCTCAATTTGATGGGATATTGTTTATTGGAGCAGGAAAGGCATTTTAAGTCACCCGGTACAAACTAAAACTAGTGTGAGATGCTTGAAGCTTTTTTCAAAAAATAATAATAATGAGTATCCAACTGCGCATGGTCCATTCAACGAAGTAGTAAGTTTAGCATTTCGACTGCCTGTAGACTGACCCATCTACTAAGCATAGTCCTGTGTATTGTTTGATACCGGGGAAACAAATGAACCATGTTAACATGGACCAAGGTGCTTGTTTGTTGCAGAGCTTTGAAAATTTGTCATAAGAGCAATCCAATGCTTTTTTATTCCTGTAACAGTTATACTATCTCAGTTTCGGTCCAAATTGACTCGGTCCATTCTCTAGGGTTAGGCGTCTCGATTTGTCTTTTCATGGAATTTCGAGAGTGGGTTCCACTGGGTGTGGCCAGTTTTCGTTCGGTTTCATCCAAAGCTTTTGGATTTACCGACTGTTGCTTGCATGATTGGCACACGCGCGACGACGCCACCCCGCACGCGGCGCACGTCCTAACGTCACAAACCGTTGCGGTCCATTCTTTCCACTTCCCCCTCAATCTCTTCCGCAGTGGGCCCGCGACGAGTTCGAGGGTCTGTTCCGGAACCCGGCCGAGATCGCGAACCAGTACATCACCGACGCGAAGTTCATTGAAAAGACGTTGAAACTGCCCGGGGTGGAACCCACGACGACGATGGAGCTTGTCTACGAAAGCTTGGTTCAAGGCAAGCCGAAGAACTTCGCCGACTGCGTGAAGTGGGCTCGGCTCAGGTTCCAGGTATTTTCGCGTCTGTTCGCGACCCCGATACCGTTGTTATGTGCAGAATTTTAAAAGGCAGCGTAACGCTGGGCTGTCTCGTTGAAAAACCGGGTATTTTCATGTGAGTTTTACGTTTGAAGTAAGCAACGCTTGGTGTGGAGCGAAAGGATGTTCCCCAGTCCACGTAAACCGATGAATATTGTACCGATATATACAATATGGTGAGATCGTTCTTTCACCGAATGAACGAAAACACGTTAAAATTAATCCTATGTGAATAAGTTAAAATAAATTCTATTTGAATAAGAGCTGATGATGCCTGCATCGTAGGCGAAATATATACTTTGTAAGATCTTAAGTGTCTGATTCTTTGCTGAGAAAGGATCTCTTTCCATAGACAGTGTAAAAATTAATTATTTTTCTCTTTTCAGGAGCAATATCACAATACCATCAAACAGCTGCTGCACAACTTTCCACCGGACCAGAAGACTTCGTCTGGCGCCCTGTTCTGGTCAGGGCCGAAAAGATGCCCGCACGCCTTGGATTTCAACCCGGCAAACGTAAGACTGCGTGGTGCGCAACGTAGGACCCTGGCTAAATGGTGCAGTAGGTTGGGAACGTGCCACCAAATCTGGTAGGTTGGGTTCGATTCCCGGTCGTGTCATGCCCAAGATTTAAGAAATGGTGCTTGCGGCTTATGTATGTGGGTGCAAGCGAAAGGTCGACACCTGGCGCTGCCGCAGGCCTTGTACAAAAGCGAGTATGACGAAACTGAACAGAAACGCAAGACTGTATGACGTAAGCGACTGTTTCGGAACGGACCTATTAAAACATTTCGCTGGGTCTGCGGCCCGTGTTTGAATTAACATGCTCTGTCAAATTTTGTCTTTTTTCGCCAAGTCACTTTAATGCCACTTTAATGCCATTAATTCTTAGGGCAGGGGTGGCCAAACTTTTTGACTCAAGGGCCGAATTCGCGACGGCCTCGCCACTGGAGGGTCGGATACAGTGCGATTTACGTAATGATTACTCTGCAGAGTTACCTCCTTACTTCATGGCGGGAAGCGCCCTGATCTAGAAATAGCGCTGCTTGCAGCTAAGTGCTGCTGCGGCAGACAAGTCAACAGCAAGACAGGCAGCAGCCAATGCTGATGCACTGCTGTCCACAGTCGGAAACGTGGTGCTTTAAAAAATGCGCAAGGCATTTGGCGGGCCTGATTAAACTGGTCGGCGGGCCGGATGTGGCCCGTGGGCCCTAGTTTGGGCACTCCTGTCTTTTATGGTACTTTTATTACGAGCTTGTGGTGAAGGACAATGGACTTTTAACGTCATAGCCAAACCGTAATGCGATTGATTTTGAGTAAACTTTCGCTTGATGTCGCCCCCGCTGACGACACGAGAAGCCGTAGACAGGCCAATCATCACGGCAACAATTGCCGCACAGCAAAAGTCAAGCGTGAATCTCGGTGGTGGACAACACAGCCTTTGCTGCATTGCTTCCCGCTGTGTTCCTTCTTGCCTTTATTTCACGTAACAACCGCCAGATGCTTAGTGGCGATGAGCAGTGATGGGGCGAGCTGTTCGGCGCGTGCGCTCGATTGTTTCGCCTGCGTGTCACGCTCAAGTCGTTGCTTCAACAACAAGGGAACTTTAAGCTTCTCTGTTCCTCCGTGAAATTTACTGCTTCCGTGCTTCGGTCAAGAAACCCGCTGCCAGTTTATACCTTGCGCGTTGCAGCGTGATGACGTCATTCTCAAAACGCGTTATTTCTTTGCAGGAAACCCATATCAGTTACGTCAGCGCCGGCGCGAACTTGCGGGCGTTCATGTACGGCCTGAAAGGAAGCACCAATTTGGTCGAAATCAGAGAGGCATTGGCGGGCATGGTTGTTCCAGAATTCAAGACTAAGTCTGGCGTCAAAATCGGTGCGTTGTTTGAAAATTCCCTTGCTTCTTTGTTCTTCGTGTGCGACGTGGAAACGCGCAAATTGCGATGAAATTTAAACGTTGAAACCACTCATTAAATATTCATCCGTTGAACCGCCGGGCTCGCTCGTCGAGGTGCGTTATCGGTTGCAAAATTTCCCCGGCAAATCGACAACGAAGCGTTCTTCTGTCGATGTGACGCATTTGTTTGTGATTGGGTTGTGTTGTCGAACATCCAGCAAGATCATGCGCTTTTGTAACGTTTGCATGAAATGCTGAGCCCCTTTCATTGTGCAGTGATTTCTTAGCAGCAAACGTTAAAGTCTGATGCTGAGCACGTAGGTCGTGTACGTCGCATTGCTTTCCAACTTCGGCTGTCAAAGACTCTTGGCGCGTATTTTGATATCGTGAGCATTCGCCTCTGGCCAGGTCGGTTTCGCTGCAAACCACTCTTACCTCTCCGCCGAGAATCACACCTCACCCCCTCTGCTGTGAACTGCTCTTCAACCCCTGCTCTGTAACATACTTTTAAACACCCTGTCATGAACCACGACTCAACCCCTGTTGTGAGCTGCATTTCATCTGCTGCAGAACATGCCTCACTCCCTTGTGTTTCGTCACAGTCGCAACTGACCCTTCTGTTTCGTCACAGCAACAACTTATTCACTCCCCTGTGTTACGTCACAGCAACAACTTATTCACTTCCCTTGTGTTACGTCACAATCACAACTGACCCTTGTGTTTCGTCACAGCCACAACTTATTCACTCCCTTGTGTTACGTCACAGTCACAACTGGCCCTTGTGTTTCGTCACAGCCACTACTGATTCACTCCCTTGGATTCTATTCGAATAAGGACTGATAATGCGTTTAAAAGCGCGAAACTAGTTTCCCCGTCAATAAACTGTGACCGATTTACTTGCCGCCAACTTTGTGGCTTATTACTAGGGAAAAATAGATATGTTTGCAAGTTTTGATCGTCGCAGAAGAATGAAAGCAGAAAGCAGGCAGATTCCTCAGAAGCTTGCCGCTAGGCTAAAGTTTCTTCGTTGTCTCTTGTGTTTCGTCACAGGCACAATTGATTTACTTCCTTGTGTTTCGTCACAGCCACAACTGATTCAGAAGCGCAGTCGATGGCGAACAGCGGCGTCATGGACGAGGACCGCTTCCAAGATTTGCAGAAACTCATTCCGGGCCGCGACTCTTTCCAGAACTTCCGTCTTAATCCAATTGAATTTGAGAAGGTGGGTCGTCGTCCGCGGATAGCTTTCCAAGAAGCTTGCGTTGCATCTGTTATCTTGTTGGCTTAGTTGTCACTGAGATCCACAATTTTTAGAAGAAAGCGTAAAAATAGCAGCCTACAGTTGCGGGTTGCAGGACGTTGTAATTTTTTAACCGTTGTAAACGTTTTCATAAACACGTTTATTACGTGATATTCCAATTTTTGCTGAATTTTATCAGCAATAAGTGTGACTGGTTCGCTCTCTCTATTTATGGACCAAAGTGCCGCGCGAGCAACCGTCTGACGTCACAAAACAAACAGACCGCGCGCGGTCTCGTGTCGCGTAATCACTGAACATGAAAATCTCGTGCAAACAGGACAAGTTCTTTCGCAACAGCAAGAAGAACAAGCGTCCGTGAAACATTTGCTGTTTTTGACATTTTGGCCGAGTTTTAATTTGCCATTACCAAAGTGCTTGAAATAAATCTGAAATTTTAGGAGACTCGTCGATTAAGTTCTTGCCTTTTCGTTGCCTTCCTTGGTTCGTCATTGTGTCACCTGTTGTTGTTAATGCGCTTTGTGCCTCTGCGATTGCGTCATCGTTTCGTGACGTAGAAAAGTCGCAAACTTTGAGCAGAACGCGCCAGCAGACTGGATTTGAACCAGGCGTGCAAAAATGCGTCGCGCACTCGCGCCACGCGACCAAAAACTTGGAGTGCGCGAACGGGATTTGCAGCGTCGTATAGCAGTGCCTAGTTTATTATACTTTTTAAGTGCTATATTACGGCAAAGCTTGCATGTGTGCGCTATTAAAAACTTCTACGCGCGCTACCAAAACTAACAGAAAATTTTGCACCCCTGATTTAAACGTTTGGCCGCTTCGGGCAGGTCTGGCCGGCCCAACAGCAACATACCGATTATTATTGTTGTCCGCTTACGACCGCGTGGTCAATTTGATCACGTGATCGGTTTGAGCGGGTGTGGTCATGTTCTGTATTTCTTGATAAGAAATGAACTGAAACATGGGCAGAAATCGAAAGATCTGGGAAAGTTCCCGAAGCGATCTCATTTTCGAGTCATACAATCGATTTCCAGCGCGTTCCCTGCTCTGCGCTCCCCCTCCCCCAAATCCTGGCGCGACTCGCCGTCGCGTGTGTTGCTGCTATGTCCACCGTGTGTTGCTGCTGTGTCCAGGACGACGACACCAATTTTCACATGGACTTCATCGTCGCCGCGTCGAACCTTCGCGCTGAGAATTATGACATCACACCGGCCGACCGTCACAAGAGCAAGCTGATCGCGGGGAAGATCATCCCCGCCATCGCCACCACCACTGCCGTCGTCGCTGGACTCGTCTGTCTGGAGATGTACAAGGTAATGAATGTACGAGTTGTTACTTTGCGAGCGGCAGAGAAGGTACCCAGAATGGATGCCCTGCATTGGTTCAAGGAGGAATGAAGAGTGTTTTGCATGACCGTAAAAGTGATTGACTGATTGTGTGCAGGGTTCCTATGGAGTCTTGAAAAACACGGGAAAATTTGGTCATTTTCCAGTCTGGAAAAAAAACTTTTTTGGTCTGTTAGTATGGAAAAAGGAAATAATTTTCCAGACTTTATCTTTTGAAATGCATTCTGCTGATTTTATTCTGATATTTTTGATGAGGTCGATAAATTTGACATCCATCGTGTTAACTATTATAGCGCCTGAATTCGACTTGGTTATGTCATTCGGAAAAGTAAAATCTGGAAAAAGTCTGAAAATTTATACTGAAAATTGCGTAGGAACCCTGTATACGCCTGTTTCATCCTCCCCCCAAAGACGTACTGCGCAACCAAATAGTAAATTGTTGCGATAAGGAATTGTTTATCCCTGTTTGGTTGAATCGCTCCACTGTCGTCCCGGTCCGTGCCAAAAACCCACCATGTTGCTTTCAAAACCTATCGTCTTGCGCGGCGCAGTGGATGTGTTTGTGTTTTGTTTCTGCAGTTGATTCAAGGACACAGCGACATGGAAAAGTACAAGAACGGCTTCATCAACCTCGCGCTGCCTTTCTTCGGTTTCTCAGAACCGATCGGAGCGCCCAAGCTGAAGGTGGGAGGAGCTTGTACTCCGTTGCAAAGAGCGCTATGAAAAGTTTCATATCAACGTGTCTTTTTTCCCAATCCAACGCTGTTGTGCCGAAGCCCTTCTCGTTTTAAGTGCGTTTAAGATATTGTTTTTTTTTCAACGTGTACAAAAATGGAGTTGGAAATCGAAGTGCCCACTGATAAGGTGGTAAGCTCGATATACCTCGGTGTTTTCTTCGACATATCACTCTTGGTTTCCGAACAGCCGAAAGCTGTAGTGCGTGAGGGTAGACTGTCGGTGAGAGCGCTATAGAAAGAACTTGCCAAAAGGAAAGGAAGGAAAACTTGAAAAAAGGAAGTCGCCGAAAGAATGCAAAAAAAGCAGGAAAAAGTTGTTTTTTTCATCACCGCGCCCTCGATCACCAGCGCTGCCATTTCTTGTGTTATAAGATTCGCCTCCTCACGCGATCGCCGCACCACTTCACGAGGCGCTGTTGCATGGCCAGATAATTTTGTTTAGGAACATGAGCGTGTTGGTTCTAACGCGAGAATAGCGCGCGTGGCCTGCGTTGCTGGATTGCGGGCGCTTTTTCTTCGTCGACGGTTCGTAAAAACATTTTCGAACTGTTATTTCGCGGCAAGATCGACGATTTGCGTGGCGCATGTCGACTAAACAAACAAGTAAAAAACATTTGCACTTATGGGCGTCGGAAGGGGGGACAGGGGGACCAAGCACCCCCTGGATATTGAAAGTTAACATTGTAAGCAAAAAAGGTTGTTTTGCTAGTTTCGAAAGGGAAAAACGAAAAAACATGGTCCCCCCCC
>JGI24159J19872_10007774_pt1 | contig 14042 bp, 9 predicted proteins | sample Ectturendosymbi4_FD_19872 | JGI IMG/M metagenome (IMG submission 19872) | reverse complement strand
ATAGAGATATGTGCAAGTTTGAATCATCGCAAAAATACGAAAGCAGATGGCAGTCGACTGATTCCTCGAAAGCATACAGAAACACTAGTGCTTTTAAGTAACGCTCAGCAATGCTGCACTAAAAGCAAACACTAAACTCAACCTAACGAAATTGTAACATGAAAGTCTACCAACTTTCGAACACAGGTAGTGAATATAATGTCCAACATTCGGCGCATGCGCCCGCAAACATGTAAGCGATGCTAACAGCGTTGAAACTTACAATAGTTCGAAGGGGTATTGTTTCTCCCATGTTCTGCAGCAGCTCCTCAGGATCCGCCCTATTTATGAACTTTCTCCTCATATTTGGAGTTTTCATTACGTTTTCCACATGTTGGTCAATTACGCGTTTTTCTTTCTTTGATCTAAACAGATATATAAAGGTTGTTCCGATTATATTCCAAAATTAATGTCACGCGTTGACAATTCCTTAAAACAAGAAAACGTCAAAAGCTGTGGTTTGCCAAGACGTTGGCCATGTACAACTTCAAAAAATCTGAAACGTGATCCAGCGAACACTGCCCATAAAATCGAGGACTTGTTTTGAACATATCTTGTTGTGTTGGACGAAACTTACCAAAGCATGCCACAATAAAAATGTTCTATTTTCCTCGATTAGCTTTTCCTGTGGAGTGACAAGAATGGTTTGGGCGCGTATGCTCTTGTTTGCTACTTTCGCACCGCATTGACAGAAAATTATCGGCAGCAAGTGTATCAAGCTTTCCCTTGCACCCACCCATTCATGTAGGTCAGGGGTCACCAAACCACGGCCCACGGGCTGAATCCAGCCCGTGAAGCCATTTTCATCCGGCCGCAAAGACATCTGACCAATAATGAGAGTTAACATATTTACGTAAAACTTGTTGATTTGACAGAACGTTACATATCCCGAAACAATCACATTGCGTAAGATGTCAGGCCCTCAAACTGTTATGTAAAAGCTTAAAAGCAGTGTGGTTCTCGTAAGTTTGCTTGACGTACTTGAGGAAGAACCTATGGCAAACGTTATTTAGAACGTCACGAAACACTGTATCGTCCCGCGATAAGGCCATTTGGTCGTTGTCATCACTCTTATCTGGTTTGTTCCAAGTATCTCCGTGCGCTGAACATCTCATGGAAAATGTGTTGACTGTTTGGCCAGCATACGGTTGATTGCACATCATGCAATTTCGACACATAAATACTTTAGCCTGCACAAGTAGGGCTTTGATTTCAGTTTTATTTTTTGCCTGGATATGCAAAAACAGTTGACACCATGGATTTGTTGTGTTTTCCATGGCAACCACAAAGTGCGCAGTGCTCACAAGGCCTTGAAGCACCCTCGGTTTGTTTTTTTTGTCTCACTTAATGCAAGGTGCTTTTAGTCGCTTAGTTTTTAGACCCAGTGGTGGTAGGACGTTTGTAGGTTATCGTTGCCTTCATATTTTAGCTTTTTTTCTATCATTGATCGATTTAACAAGAGACGGAAACGATTTAGTCCAAACCTGAGGGTTCTTTTTCTTGTCATATGTTCATGTTTGGGGGGGCTGTTCGTCTCATTTTGATGCCACTGCTGTCATGCCATTTCTCATGTCCAAAGCGAGCGAATCACTTATTCTTTGAGTCGGTTTAAGCTGCTGAGGTAATCCTCTTACCTTTGGTTGCGACGCCCAAATCTTATTGAATCTCTAAATAAGATTGACTTAAACGTCGTCTTTGGGTGTGATTGCCCGTTAATTAACTACCTTCCCTCCACTCTGGGTTTTGGGAAGTCTTTAATGACAAACCCAAAATCATCTTCAGTGGTTGTGCAGTGTTTTACATCTAGGAATTCCAATTTTCCCACTTATTCGGCTGCGTAAGGTTGTCAAAACTGTAGTTCCAAGCCACTGGTGGCAAATGTTGGAGATAGTGCTTGTCGAATGCGTTTATTTGTTCTTTCCGATGCGGTTATTCAAAGTATGTCGTCGATGTGTTTACGGGCAAGTTACGCCTCGCTAAGTACACCGGCAATCGGCTGTAGGGTGTAATGCACAGAAATGCTTACCGAGGAGACAAAGTGATTATCACTGGTCCTAATTCCGTCGGCGTCAGCATGTAAGTGTTTACCATGATGGGTGATAACGTTGTTGAGGCAAATTTTGTTCAGTTCAACAATGATTTTTAACGGGTCATGGTGTCGAAGATGGAATGCTTCTCCAAGCCACATTGAAGTGCTTCTGTCACAGTGTCTCTGTACGAGCTTGGATAAATTGCTTTCACATCTGCCATAATGTAAAACATGGGCCTTTGCTTTTCAGTTTCTATGTTTTTAGTCTGGCGGTGGTTTTAGTTGAACAGATCTCCAATGTATCGACGGCCATTTTGTCAAAACTCGTCTGGAACATTTTTGCAAAAGTGTGCGCTGATAAGTTCCAGTATAAATTCTAAAAATGCAGTAATGCTTGAGGTGCTGACGTTCCCAGCAGATTTAAACAACCGTATCGATGTGTTCTTGATATCTAATTTTAACAAACTTTTCGGGTTTAACTTATGCGTCTTGAAAAGCAGGTAAGTGTAAGGCAGTGTATTACATCGCAAACATTTTGCTGTTGCACTGCTGACCTTGCGGTATGAGTTGCCCTTCCAGTTCATGCCACTTGTTTGGAGGAGCAGTTGATAATTAACTGCACCCATAGTATGGATTTCAACAACAAGATTGTTATGTAACAATCTTCTTCGATTTTATCAAGGTAAACGTACGTTGCACCGATCTACCGGCACAACCATTATTTGCACCGATCTACCGGTTTTTGTTCGTGTTTTAATAATGCACAACCATTATTTGCACCGATCTACCGGCACAACCATTATTTTTTGCACCGATCTATTGTACGTTGCACCGATCTACTGGCACAACCATTACGAGTTTCATTGCATTTTTTTAGTTCTTCCCTTAAATATGAAGATAGATATCATCAACATATGAATCAATATTACTGATAAAGTGTGAGGCTATATTAAATTTCCAAGGAAAGATCTTTGTGGAACACCATATGTTGTGTGCAAGAAGGATATAATATCTGCCATTTTAGTACTTTGAACCTGGTTGTCCAAGAAGGAAGCAAGAAGTTGTAGGGATGCTCCTCTTACTCCACAGTAAAACAATTTTGAAGTATGATGTTATGATAAGCACAATCAAAAGCTTTACTCAAGTCTAGGAGCAATGTACATGTTATGCAGCAATTCATTTTGCTGAAAACCTTATCAGTAATGTCGCAGTCAAGGAAACAGAAATAATGTATCATTTAAATTACTGTAAACCTCATATTGGTTAGCTGTTACATTAAGACGTGCAAAAATATAGATCAGTTTATTACATAGTGATTGAGTCACACTCTGGAAATTTACTTCAAAATGAAGCACTACATTTGGGTATTTACCAGGGAAACAGCAATCATAGAAAGTGAGTGAAGTGCGAAAGTATAAACTAAACAATTTTTGCATAGTTTAGATAGAAAACATATTTGTATCAGCTCACTTCACTAAAGTACAATCTATTCCCTTAAACAACAATTACAGAAGTATGACACAAACCCAACTTTGATTTTAAGTCTGATTTTGGCTCATATTACATAAGTATTAAATAGAAAATTTCATCCCAGCTCACATTTAGATAAGAGTGAAAAACACTTCGTTTCTTTACTCACAGCTTATTTGTAGGAATCCTTTCCAGATCCATTTTGGTAAATTATACGCCCAAACCTTTCTTATTTGCCTGCAAAACACCAAAACGTAACAGTCATATTTTGCACAAAAGTAATGTTTGCATATTTATTACAATAAACCTAAATATGGACTTACATTTTTGTCACAAAACAATCAATTTTGGAATTAGAAAAACAGTCCTGTTTGATGATTACTGACCATACTAAATTCAGAAGTTTAGATTGCATAGATAACAAATTGAGTGATAATTATGGAAAATAACAATGCTGCAACCATTTAAAACTACAGAGCATTTTTGTTTCATCTAGAAAAATGTCTATTCATCAAAAATATTAGAACATGTTATCCTAACCAACGTTAATTATAAAATATTAGAACATGTTATTCTAACCAACATTAATTAGCCATAGCTGTGACTCTGTTCTGTGGTCCATGGATAAATCCAAAAAGGACTAGACATATGGAGCTTTTATTACAAAACAATCAATTTTTTGAAGACTTTGAATTGGGTCCTTTACCATGTTGTGACACATACTATTACTTGCCCATACTATGAATTTTCCATATACATTAAACAAATGCAAGCCAAGATCACTTCTGAGGGCTATAAAAAGCTAGTGCAATTATTGATAAATAATAGAATTAAAAGGTCTCTAAACTATGTGAAATGGCAATGTCTGGATGCTGAGTAAAGCCACAAATATGTGCTTAATTTGATGCTGTATGAAATAAAGGCCAGTGCATAACAATTAACATTTCATTATCAGTATATCCAATACAAAGCATGTTGCCACATAAAAATCTGAGGTAATTATTACATGAAGTGCTGTTACAATTTTTACACATGCACATTTGTTTAGTGGTATACATAGTTTTCTTCTGCAACAGCTCTGTGTGAAACATGACCCATGTAGTCAAAGCAATGGCCTTCTGAGGCTAGATCAAACTTATGTGGCAAATAGCGTAAGTATGACAAAACCATTTCTGCAAACAATGGGAGAAATTCTTAGAATACAGATAAATTTGCTGAATAATTACAAGATGGTTATACTTTTAGCCGATTGCTCTAAGTTATAAAAAAAAGGTGAGAGATATGTTTGTTTTCCACTGTTTGGTCCCAAAAATGCAGTACTACTAATAAAAAAGCAATTGCTTCCTGAGGTTTAGCGGTTTAAAGCATCTGGCTTGTGCAAAAAATCAAACAAACAAGCAATGCAAAAAATAAAAATGCTTCATTAGGATATTTGTTATTCATCTTTTATATGCATAGAAGATAAGTCATCGGATGTCATTAACGCAGTGGTTTTCAATCTGTTTTGTATGGCGACCCATTATAGCAACCACTATAACCCAACAATCCCCATCTAAAACTGAAATAAAGCAAACATAATACAGCTGTGTACATAAAATATCTACTCACAACCCCTCAAAAATGGTTCATGACTCCAAGGTTGAAAACCACGACATTAATGGATGTACGATGATATAATTAGAGTAGAGAAAAACAGCATTACACAATAAATTAAGGTAAAAATACAATGGAAGAAATATTTTGTCATTGCACTTTAATATGAACTTTACGCAAACACATAACGCCTGAGAGTTTGTGATCTCTTAAATTTTCTGCTTTCAAAACTTTTTAATCTTTCTTGTGTCCCACAGGAGAGTATTGACAAGAGTAGAATAGCCTTGGCGTGAGGGCGATGGTGGCTGAGATTAGGCTTGGGCTGATAAGAAACATTATTTTACTACTGTTGTGTTGTAATTGCTCATTGTAAAAATATCAGTTTTCACAACTTTGGTTATGCTACTTTACATCTGCAATCAAGATCTATTAATAAATGGAAATCAATCTTTTACAGGGCACCCTAAAAGCGTGCTTAGCCAAGCTGAGGGAATGTTGTGTTGAACATAGGCTGTAATAAGTGTTATTTGATATGTATACTGCTTTATGTGTTGGATTTAAGTGATTTTCCTAAATTTGCAATTAAACAAACCCAAAGGGGTAAAAATGATACAGTTTATGCATTGCACTATAGTCATTCAGAACTGAAAAAGCTTCGCAGAGGTTTGCTTAGGCAAAAATGCTTTTGTGAGATGGCCACCTACATCTGCCTTCAGAGCATTAAGCATGTCCATCCTAAGCATGCCCAATAGACCATTACTTGTTCATAGTAAAAAACAGTTTGCCTGCATAGGGAATTAAAAGTGCATGGATTAAGTGGTGGTTGGATGTATTGACCATAGTTTTTATAATGGGAAATGGTTAAGAAGATTCGGTTCCAAGCAATTTGGATGTACCATGAGGTTGGTTGTATCAACCGAGGATGGCCAGGGTTGAATGATTTAAATCAGTGAGTTAAATTACGTACCCAGAAATGTTAGTGTTCGCCCACGCCAGGTTAGCCATTGTGTCAGGACCTTTGATGGCTTGGTGAGAAGCAATTTGTATTGATTTTTTTCACTGCTCATCTTCATCTAACTTTTTCATCCGATCACTTCAAATGTTCGATGCTTTTCACAAATCTTTGTTTTCCATCAATTATTCAATACTTGTATATGATGGCGATCAACTGCAATAGTTGTTGGTGCATTGTTTTGGTGTTTGCGTTTCATAAGTGTTGCTTTTGTGTAGTAAAAAAATCCTGTGTGCAATGTGTACAAACCAAGCATACAAAAAGTAAGAAATATAACTGGTAAAATGCTAATTGCCAAATCCTGATTTAAAATTCAGGAAAACTAATTGGCTGTTGATATCATGATAATTGCATTGCAAAGCATTTGAAACCTTGATCGGAATAGTTTGCATGCCTGCATGTGCCAATGTGCACCCCGATTTGACTTATCTTACTCTTTTTTCTTTTTCTCTGTTAGCTGTTTACCTCAAAGTTTTGATGTTAGAATGCCTTAATTTCTCTCACACAACTGGATCCTTGCATTTATGATGGGTGAATGATGCTACAGTTGGGGTGGTGTTAAAGTGTTTTGCTCCTATCAGTGTTGGTTGTGTGCAAACACCGATTCTGTAATGTGCTACTGTATGGCTAACCATTTTTTTGCTCTTGTGTTGTATGATTGCCTCTATGATATGCACCATATGTCTGTAATAAATTATTATTATTTTTGAAGTTTTATCACTCATAGTTTCTGTGAAGTCACCGATTCTGTCAAACAACTGCAAAAATGGCATGTGGACTGAAATCACTAACCCTTGCAGACTCAGAACTGTTGGCATACCACAAGTTTGAAAGTGTAGACTAGCATAAAGTGATAGCTAAATCCCATTAAACATGTGCGACAGCGATTCTTAACTTGTGGAAAATTACCCTAAATGGGTATTTTTGACATTTTAGGGGGATAATTTAGATCATCATTTTTTGGTTATGTTGTATCAAAACATTTTCAACTCTGTAGAATGTATTTTTGTGTGCGTTCATATATGTTGCTTCATTTCACTTATAACACCATGCCATCTGTGACGTTAGTCTGGAGCAGGGCTTGAAAAAATGCAAATTTCGCGGGAAGCTTCTCGAAATTTCCTGTGGGCTGCAAGTTGAAGACGCTCGCCCCTTCATGACATCACAAAATAAATTTGTTTTCTTAAAAACGTAGCATTCAAAAGCCTTAACTATCACTGCATACACGTAGATCAACTTGGATTGATTCAGCCTACTAGCATCGGTTCACATTCAACGTGTAAACAGTTGCATCGCCGCAGTGTACCACGCTACCGCTCGGTATGCAAAAACGACATACTGAAGCAGTGCAAAACCGATGGAAGCGGCAAATCTTCACCGTGAAGTAGCAAATTCTCGTGCTTAATCCCTGTATAACGGGCTTCTAAAATTTGCATTTTGTGGGCACCATTCAAGTTACAAGGAATTTTTTTACTACATTAAAGTTTTAGATATTTATTTAAAAGTAATACGGACTGCTTACATGAAGCTTTGCAACAATTGCCGACATATGAAATATCGTAACACAGTTTCTAATGACCAACCAAATCGTGGTTTGTAGACCATTGAGAGACTTCTAGACACCAAACTAAAGATATTCTTTGGATAATAAATTTAAATAATCTTTAACGCATGTGTTACGGCAAGATTGTATGCAACTCGCAGAGCGAGGTTGAGCAATTCTTACTCTCAAGTCACGTAATCGCGGCATGCATGCGGCTCTTGCACATTATAAGCCAGTGGTTTTCAACCTTTTCGCTGAAGGGAGCCAAATCCAGATCTACCATTTTGTGAGAGTCGCACTAAAAAAGTTTAACGCAAGTCAATTCACACGTTTTGTTTTATTGCAGAACGAAGTCTGTTACACAAAATATTAAAGGTTTTATTCACAGGCATAACCAGGGGGCCTATGGGGCCATTCCCCCTAATTTTTAGAACATACAGTCGTTTTGCGCTTTGAGAGGCGGTATCCCAAACAAAATAGTGTCAATAGTTCCTCCCCCCATTTTTTGGGCTGGCTACGCTACTGGTTTTATCGAAAGGCTGCTGAGAGCCGCACAAAAGGTGCTTGGGAGCTGCATGCGACTTTCAGAAAAGTGGTTTTAATTTGCTAGTGGCACAGCATTTGAAGTGATTGTGGCGTCGTGCTTCAAGCATTGATTGTTGCAGCCAGTTTGGTGGTGGCGAAATTGGTTTAACCGATCCAACCTGTAGAACGATATTCAGACAGTGTTATAAGTTTCTATTGAGTGAGCGTTCTACGCATGAATGCATTTTTTTGAGTGTTATTGCGCAGTTACCAGAGTGAGCTTGTTGTGAGTGGACACTAGTTTGGGCAAGAGTTGAACATTTTTGATATAAACTTGATCGCGTTAAAACTTTTTTGCATATTGTGTTACTTTCTGCAACAGAAGGTCTGCAGCATTGTTTTTAGCAAATACTGTACCTAATTATTGGGATTTTTGTGCTGCCTACACTGAATTATACTTATTGCTTCATCATATACAAAGTCAAAGATGCAAAAGTCAGCTTCAAGAATTGGTATCGACTGTATGCGACTATATGCTCGTAATAATAACTAACCTATTTTCGGGAACAAACATAAAAAAATCCTGTTTAAAAGTGCTAGCTTGGGTATCGGCATCGTGAATGTTTTCTGTAGCAATTTTATGCTCATTCAAAAAAATTAAGCTCTATAGCTATAAGTGCAATGCCATTCCAGAATGGCGTCATGTTTCAGATGTTGATTGTTGCGGCCAGTTCAGTGGTGGCGCAATTGATTTTTAACCTATCCGACCTGCAGAACGACCCGATCTGTACTTTTATGCATGCATTTTTTAGCAGCAAGTGGGCAGTTACTGGAGTGAGCTTGTCAGTGAATGCTGGTTTGAGAACGAGTTGAACATTTTTGAATGGCGCTACATTTTGGAATGGCATTCGGAATGCAATACCATTTCGATTGGTAACCCAGTAAGGCAACCACTAACCAGAGCAGTCGTACAGACAAGTATTAACAATCTAAATGTATTCAAAAGCTTCCAGCTGATGCTAGTGCCACTGTCCATTCTGCTATCTCACGCAATGAAGTTCACTCGCATAAAAGCACGTACTGTAGCTTTAAGGACATGTTTGCCTCAATGTCCTCTGACAACATGTGCCATCATAGCAGCAATATTAAAACTAACAGCTTTCCGCTGCCATTACGAGTCTACGACACGCAACCAGGTTCACCAAAAAAGGCAGACCTTTTCTCAAAAAAGCCAAAATAAACCAGATAGCAGTCCTAAGACAAATAGGCTACACATACAGTGAAACATGCATAACCGAACAAAAATAGATATTAAAACTTGTCAGAAACATCGATAAAATGCATTTCACATTTTTATAAGCAAATTTTTTCCCCGTAAATACACTGTCATGCATTTGTTTCTTATTAAATACATCAATAATTTTTAGGGCAACAGTAAAATATTTGCAATGTTCTTTGCACCCTGCATAGTCCTAGACTCCCGTCAGAAACGATTTGTAATGGATGCAGCTCAGGCAATGTTTAGCCAGAGCCAAGCCTTTCAGACTGAAAAAAATAAAAAAGAAAAAGCCAGATTTGTACTGGTATTTTTGATTTTCAAAAAAGCCAAGTGCATCAAAACAGGCCTGAATTTCAAAATTTAGTTTCAAAAATGCCAATTTGGCAACCCTGCATGCGACCAGCGACTGCATGAGACCACTATTGTTAGGTAGCGTAACTGTTGCGTCACAATGCCAGGTATTGGACCACCGTGACTGAGCGCGGAAATTCGTACAGTCCCTTTTGTGGTTTTCTTGTAATTCTTGGCGATTATTTGATTTTATTTGACTTGCAGCTGATTATTTTCCCGTGAGCATGTACGATTTCCCGGGAAGCTCCTTCCGATTTCCACAGTTTCTGCAGCCCTGGTCTGGAGTCTCGCATGTATCCTAGACCATGTTCTGGTGACTAATAGTCCTTAGCAGTGTAGTCTGGTGCAAGCTAAAAACTACTGGCTCCAAAGAAATTAAATAGCCAAGAGAAGGTTTTCTGAAGTTTAGATTTACAAGTCTTAAGGACTAGGTCTCACTGCTTAATAGCAAAATAAATGGTATCAGATATCCCATTGCATATTTTTAATGGACATTTCAATGCAAACTATGGTGGAATTTTTGTGTCGTTTTATTTTTAATTGATTGCAAGCTGTAGTTTGTTATTTTTGAAAAGAGGATAATTGTAGTCCATCAGGCCCTTCTCAGTTGTAACAATATTTAAAAGATTAAGAACCACTGATGTAGACTGTTGACTGTAGAAATAGTAGTTGTAGAACATATTTGATTCATAATAACAGATATATTATAGATTTTTACCATTTTCCGCATGTAAGTTATACTTTTGCAGAAGCTGAACAGTGAAAGCCGTGTTACAGTAATTAATTTTAGCAATAGAATTCACACCAAAAAGCTGGCAAGGTTGTATTTACGTACAAGCTTTTTAACAAACATGCCATGAGTATCAATCAATTTGCTAAAATGATAGTTTCAGTATTGTCATTTCAATAAATATTATGTTTTATGTAGCGGTACTCGTGTTATGAATGGATATTCATTAAGGATATTACATAAAAACAAAAAATTTGAATGAAAACAAAGTTGTGTTTAGATGCTGTACTTGAAGTTAACAAAGCACAAAAAAGTTGTATTAAATACATTTTTAAAATTAAAATTTACAGGGATTAAGTAGCTACCCCCTACGCATTAAATCAATAATATCAAGAAAGTAAGCTTTAAATAAAAAAATCTATTTTTTTGATTTTTTCTTAAAAATCATGATATTTATCAACCGTGGTATTAACCGGAGCTTACTGTATTGCTATGCTGCAGTGCTATGCTGAATGGCTGATGAGACACAGGTATCTTAAGGAGTTAAATGCACACATTCACCTAACATGAGAGTTAACATTCAGCTCATTTGCTCATCCACCGCAGTCTGCCCTTGTCTCACATGCATAACATTCTCTTCACAGTCACATGCACATTTGTTTCACACCACAGTGGTTGTCTTAAAATAACATCACAATTTACCAGACATCGCAGTCATAATAACTTAATATATGGAGAACAGAAATAACCTTAGCTGCATACCATATCACACATCCGTACTAGGTATCACTTTGGACAGGCAATTGTTATTCCTGTAAATACTTAACATTGTTATTTGACATCACTCACTAATAGAAGGATTCTGAAATCGATTACCATTTGCTTAAAATAATTTTCAAAACCATAACTTAAATATTGGGAGATTACTTAGTACATACTTCAAAATTAAATTGTACAGCAGTTTTTAAGTTGTGTTTGTCGGTGATAATGGTTTTCCAGAAACGGACTTGAGATTTGACCACAAGCACAAATTTCAGCCCAGTTAACCAGTTTCAATTCTGACTCAAATCATTCCAGCAGGCCTACTCCAAAACGATATTCTATGGTATTCCTGATCTCTGGCTGAGAAAACGTCAAGTCAAATAAGTGTACAGGGCGTGTTTTGAAATACAGTCTAAGCACTTTCTACCAATCAAACCCAAAATCACAAATCCAGACCAACTCTATTTGCAACACCTCCTTAATACTAGCAAAACAAAAACGACTAACAAAAACAAGACCCTTGACTTGAGAGAAGAGAGAATTCAGAAAATATATGCAAAAGTTGTAATTATAACCAACTTACCACCACTATTAATTATATCTCCAAATATCATTCGAAAACAAACTGTAGTTCAGAATGCATTATATAACAAAAAGTGTTGAAGTGCACTGGTTCCCAGACGACTGCATAAGATAAGCCATCTGCTCGGAACGAAGGTAAGCAAAGGTAGCAAAGTGAAACTATACTTTTCAATATGGGAATCCACCAAAACCAAAACCAAAACTAAATCATATGATGCAGCAAGGAAGATCAAGGATCAGCAGAGATGGACGAAGTGAGAAATTTTTCAGTCCGAGTCCAGTCTGATTCGAAAAAACTGAATTCGATACAGTCCTGGTCCGCAATTTGTTTGAAAATCATCAGTCCGAACCAGTCCTGATCCGCCCACGTATAACCATTTATTTTTCAGTGATGTGCCCCAGTCATCTTTGTTGAGTCAGAGTAATAAGCCCTTCAGGTCACAAGAACTGTCGAGTCAATTCGAGTCATTGGTTTGCAAGTTCGAGTCAAATGAAATTTCGCATGTTTCCTATGTTTTTTTTGTTATGAAATGGCACCCAACATGCTATAAAATTGTGCCTGATAAGCTAAAAGAAATGTAGCACGCAAGAAACTGAAGAAAATGTAGCACACAACAAACTGAAGAAAATGTAGCACGCAGGAAATTATTAGTTGTGTTATTGTGTTCATACAGGCAATACTATAGTAGAAAAGCAAACACCATCAAATTGGACGGAAATATTTTCACTTCAGAAATTGGCATACTAAGTGCATCATTTTTTTTTGAGTTTTCATTTGCAATTGTATTAGATTAGAACAAGGTTGGAGTTATGATCGGGGAAGTACAAGTAGTAGCTGTTGAAAATGATCTGATAATTAGGCTGAAGGCAACAAATTTCAGTTCATTGCTTGGGGAGAAGAGAAGTGTACTCGATGCAGGGAGGCCAACACCAGAGTTGAAGCTTGTGGAGCAAAACAACGTTTTTTTAAGGAAATTTCATCCAAAACTGTATGAAAAGTACAGCTGGTTATGTGGAAGTAGTATAACAAATAAATTGTATTGCTGGCTGTGTCTGCTGTTTTCGAAAAATGAAAGTTCAGTCTGGAGCTCAGCCCAATTCGGCTATGATGATCTCAATAACTTGCACACAGCTGCTGGGTGTCATGATAAGACTGCTTCACATCTGACGGCGTTTTTAGCTCACAACACATTTGGTCAAACCAGGATTAATGTGTTGTTGGATGATCAAAAAAGTATTGCAATTACAAAACACAATGAACAAGTTTAAGTTAATCGTAATAGAGAAATTTTGAAAAGGATGATGATTCGTGCAATTTGCTTCTTGGGTGTTCAAGAAATTCCTTTTTGTGAACATGATGAAAGTGAAAATTCAAGCAATAGGGGAAACTACATCGAATTGGCATATTTTTTAGCTGAGTTTGATGAAAAGATGCAAACTCATCTGGAAAATGCTACTGTTTTCAAACATTTGTCACCTGATATTCAAAATGACCTCATTGATTCTGTTGGCAGTGTTATTCTTGCTCAAATAAAAACAGAAATCCACAAATGTATGTATGTCTCAGTATTGTTGGATGAAACATCAGATGTTAGTTGTTACTCTCAGTTGTCCACAGTCGTACGTTATGTCAATTCCAATGGAGCAGTCTGTGAAAGTTTTATCATATTTTCTGATGTAAGTAAAGATCNCAGTGCTGCTGCTATTTCAGACTTGGTTGTTAAAGAGCTAAAATAGTTTGATTGTCTAAATAAATTAATTGCCCAAACATATGATGGTGCTGCTGTTATGTCTAGTGAATTGAAAGGTGTTCAAGCAAAAGTTAAAGAACATGCGCCAGATGCAATTTTTATTCATTGTTATGCACACAGGCTTAATCTTATACTAAGCCAAGCTGCTTCTTCAAATGCAAAGTGTAATGTGTTTTTTTTTTCACCTAGGGTGGTTTGTCCACTTTTTTTACAACATCATCCAAAAGAATGTCTTTGTTGGATGATATTGTTAAGACAAGGTTTCCAAAACTTGCTCCTACTAGGTGGAGCTATTCTGCTCGATTAGTGGAAACTGTTCAAGATAACTTGGAAGATCTATTGCAGCTTTTTGAGAATATTGTGGAAACTCCCCAAA
>JGI24159J19872_10007771_pt1 | contig 14046 bp, 8 predicted proteins | sample Ectturendosymbi4_FD_19872 | JGI IMG/M metagenome (IMG submission 19872) | reverse complement strand
GGGCGCCAAAAAGCCCCAACAATGTCGCAAGTACTCTCTTCAATACATTGTATTTACTCCCATTAGACCTCAGGTTCGAACATGGGGCGCCAAACCTTTTTCTTGCCCCGGGCGCCATCTAACCTCAGTGTACGTCACTGACAACACTTCGTTCTACTGGACCAGTATTGTGCGTAATTTCTAAGGGTAATAAAAAGTGCAACTGATGATTTTATGCCACGCAGCAGTTGCCTGCTGCACTTTCCTCACACGTGGTTCCTTCATGGCAGAGCTGCTTTTTCAACTGCGACTTGTTCATCTGCAAGTCTTCACAGAACAACCAATAAGCGATACGCAAGCGAATTCGAATATTTATGGTTTACGCGCAACAATTATTGTGGTAATTTCCTTATTTTAAACAAGATTTTATATATTTCACCTTTTTAACCGCATTGAACTTCACCGAAATTAGTAAACATGAAAAGAATTGTTGTGTACTAAAGTAACAAATTGAAAAACATATTTAAAGTATTCAGTGTAGGAAATAGTTAGACACAAAGAGTGCAAAATGTATTAACTTGTATGGAACTGCGTTGGACGTTTCAAAAACACGCGTAAAGCAATGAAATCTTCCATCTGACCGGTATAACTGCCTTGTGTGATTTCTGGCATTGCACACTATGTGAAATTTATAACATGGGACGAAAAATGATAATTGCTCTCTTATGGTGAACGCGAAGTTCTGCCAGGGTCGGAATCCGACGGATCTTGTGCCGGCCATCTTTCGAACCTACTGTACGTCAACTAATCCATATTTGTTTAACGAACCAAACCCTGGGTTTTCATGCGTCAAATAGCGTTTTACGTCAACACGAAAATCTAAACATGTTTCTTCATCTTGCGTTTGTTGGCAATAGGATTGTGCACAATTTGAGCGTTTTTTATTTTGAGTAAAGCAACAAATAACGTAAAAAACAATCAGACTAAGTGATCACAAATCCAAAAACGAACTCGACGGCAAACTTATTATGGGCGCACATCAAATTACTGTCACAATCATGGAAAAACACTGTAAAATAAGAACCAACCTGAAACGACGAAGTTTTTCACAAAAACTTGTACTTTCCTAAACATTAACTCGTAACGTGTTCAGGTTGCAGACATTTGTGGCTTCGACAAACCAGTGGAGCCGATTAACAAGGAATAACAAATATGTTGTCAAAGGCTGCTCGAGGTAAGATACTGATGGAAAAAGTAAATGTGCCAGAAAGTATGATACTCAAACATCGTACCTTCGTTTTCCATATCTCTATGAACATCAAACATGACTTCACTTCTTTTCTACTGTTTATCTCCAATACATCAAAAAAACTACATCAGTCGCTTGAACGTTTCATAAAAAAAAAACTGTAGCAATACTAAAGAACGCTCAAGAACATTTATCCAACCTTTTGTTTCAACGCTTCTATCTCATTTTTAACATACAACTAGGCACACGGTTTGATAAGATATTTTGGGTCGTAAAATATGGTCACGTTGTGAAACGTGTCATCTGTTTGGACGCAGCAGTGCTCTTAGATACACATAATTTCAATTTTCTGCCAACACGTACCGTTTTCAACGAGACTTTCAGAGGTGTGCGTTGTCACAGCGGGGAGTAAGCGCAAATACATTTGTGTACAAAGCATTTATAACTGTGTGAAGCAACGAAAGCTTTTCCATCAAAGACCGATGCAGTAATTATAAACAAGCCTGTTCAAGCATCAAATACACTGTGAGATAATTTACTTTAATTTACGTAAACAAGCAATTGCCCCTAGCCCAGTGGTTCTTAACCGGGGGGAAGTGACCCCCAGGGGGAGCCTCAATAAATTCCCAGAGGGGCGCGAGCTCCTACGCGCCCCCCCAACATGGAAAGTTTCATCATCAAATTTACCAATAAATACATTTGTTTTTACATCTTATTGAAAGTCAGGACGGCTTGACACTAAACACAATTTCGTAAAGGAGGCGTAGTGGAAAAAAGGTTAAGAACCACATTCCTCAAATAAACTTAGTCCCAGGTAAAATCCAAGCACCAGGACTAACATCGAAAAGAAACCAAAGATCAAAAAACAAGCAGATCAGCAGGTGAAAAAACAGTGTATAAAACGATGGAACTAGTTCGCCCCAGTTATAAAAAAAATGAACACTGAAATGTGACTTATGCGGCTGTTCACCAGATTTTTATAAATCCTGCAAAAGAAAGTTCAGTAGCGGAGTAGATTGGTTTTATCGAATGCAAGGCATCTCTCCCGCGTTCCCTCTAAGAACATTTTACACTGAGCAAATATTTGTTTTAATGCGCATGCAACTGCGCAACCATGCAGACCAGGCCTGCACAGCATAACGGCCCGCGGGCCGATTGCAGCCCACCTGAGCTTTCGCAATTCCAGAAAATGTTGCAACAGCCCGACGTCGGATGTATAATTAATTGTCGTTCTAGAATTTTTTTCAAACTACAACAAAACGAAACAGATTCCGCGGCCAGCGGCAAATTCACGTTGGTCAACTTGGCTCTTAGAGCTTTGTGAGTTGTGCACAGCCGATCTAGACACATAAGTAGTGAAGCGTTTTAAGGTCTTCATTGCATGTTGATTACTTCTAGAGAAATTTCTTCGTATCGCCTGCTCTTTCATGCACAATAGAAACATAAAGGAAATATTGCAAACGACTGAATAATAGAAAGCACGATGGAAAGGTGGTCACAATTGTACTTAATAAGCAATCAGTATAACTTGAAAGTTGTTGGTAGGATTTCGGACTTACAGTTTGCGGGCAAATCTCATTACATAACTCTCAAAGGTGTTTTACATGCTAAAATTCTTCTTTTCCAGACACAGTAGACAACCTGAACTCTATCTCGAACATTTGAAAAATATAACATAATTAGCAAGAGCGTTTTACCGACGCTAAGTTCGCGAGGCATGTCTTTTAAGGTGCTGTCAAACGAAGATTTAGTTGAGCGGCGGCCATGTAAAAACAAAACATCCAGAGCGCATTGTTCTTCATTTTGTTTGCAACATTTCTTCCTTTTTCCGGTTTCTTTCTTCCATCCACTTGCTTCTGAGGTTTTTGTGGAAGTGGGCCTAAAAACAAGTGATTTTAAATAATATGAGGTTCTGCAGTGCTACAAAATAGGTGTGGGAACGCCGTTCCCACCCCACTACACCCCTGATTTAGGTTTCAGCCGAACTCCAACATCAAATATCGCTCAGATGCCGTCACACACAAAATGCTCCTTTAATTCTCGCAATCCACACAGGCAAGCTGTAACCTACTCCGCAACCGCCTGAAAACTTCAAGACTAATTAGTATTTACTCCTGTGAAGCGAAGATAGTGGAGTTACGATAAATGCAAACAATCAGAAGAAGCGCGGAATGTTCAAACCGTTGTTGATGTCACATACAGTAAATGCAAAACCATGCTACGGTGCTATACAGGAGAAAACTTGTTATTTATTCATTCATGCTGCTCTATGCGCTACATATAGAAATTGAAATGAAAAATCTAAATCTTCAAGTAACGCTACTAGTGCAAAAAGGTGTGGGAACGTCGTTCCCAAGCGTTCTCACCCCACTACACCCCTGGGTTCTGAGGAAAATGCACCAACTTCAAATAATCTTGAGCAGTGGTGTAGGAGCTGAGAGGACAGGCTGAACTACAAAAGATGTGCTTTGTCAAATTTGGGCAAACTCTCAAAAACATTCGGCAAAGAAACTTCGACATTTTTTGACAATATTTATGAAATTATACTTCCTTGTTGTTGAATGTATAAATAAAGGTTTATTGTGTCAAAAAAGGCACGTTAAATATACACGAGTGTATACATATAAAATCAATAAGCTGTTTCTAGTAACTTCGTGTTTTAGTTTGTGAGGGTTGCTGAGTAACTGACCCACTTGAAAATTTTAGCAAAAGAAGGCAATTTATTTATGTGTTTTTCTTAATTGCACACTGTTGGAATCGAGAATACTGCAGTGCACGTACTCTGTATTAGTAAATTCCATGCCAGGCAAGTACAGAAAAGTTTGCGTCTTTGATTTTAACTACAGTGGTTTGATGAACACATTTTAACATGCAGTTTGTTGTATGTTGCATATATGTGCGGTTGAACAGGGAATGTTGTGAGACTCACGGCATAGCCACAGTACAGTATAAACCAGTCCTGGCTAGCCTGCGGTTCGCGCTCCGCATGCCGCTCTTGGTCTGGTTTCATGCGGCTTTTACGAAAACACCGCATTTATTGCAGAAGTCCCACTAAGAAAATGCATAAGAATGAATGACTTGCAAATTTCTGTCATTATCATGTTGGTGTGTGATGTTGACAATAAATCCAGATCAGCAAAGGTATGTGTGTGAGTGAGGAAGAGATGGGGTGATGTTCATGTGTGCCCGTGTGTATGATGCATCTTTTTGCGTTCAAGTAACTTCAGTCCACAGTTCAGAGAAACAAGGAATCAATCGCAAATTTTGATAGGAAATCGATTTCACGTAACATTACGCATCATCAGTCCTTACATCTGCAAACAATGCTAACAGATGTGAAACGTTGAAAGGCTAAAACAAGGTCAGAGAAAGTAAACAACCTCACCACTTTTGTGCCTTTTTGCGGTAACACAGTAAAAAATGTGCCTTTTGGTCTCATACTGGTTGTCCACCCCTGATATAAATGATATGAAACATGCCACATACATCACATATACTATATTTCTTCAAAGAAGGAAGCAGCTTTAGGCCTACCTCAACCAAGTCTGAGGTTCATTGCTGACAACAACAGCTGGAATGTGAATGGAAAATCTCAGAACTGTGAGGCAGACGCTCACGAATACTGAGCCAGCTGGCTTCTGACAAAGAGCTTGCACAGACATTATACTTTTTTTCAGCTGGGTTGTTAAGAATCAGATTTCACGTACCACATTTTCTGTTTTAAAGTATATGGAAACATGGTAGAGGAAGATACAATGTGCCAACAGCTACAGACAATTTGCAGAGAGAAAGTTTGTGGCATAAATGTTTTTCCGGCAAAGTTAGGCAAATGCAGACAAAATATCTTTTGCAATTCCAAAAAATTGCCTACCCCTACACGTATGAGCTTGAACATCCAAACTTTCGTGACACTGAAGAAAAGTAGGTAAAGCAAATTTTTCAATACAAATATAACATCAACTTATTGCTGACTTATGACTTACTGGGTAGATATTGAAGTCACAGCAAGGATCCAATTTTTAAATCAAAGCCAAATGTTTCAAAACCATCAGTAGAGAAAACGCGAGAAGCGGCATGGCAGCAGAAACACGGTTGCTTAGGAATGTTCCATAACAAAAGCAACAGTGCTCAGGGCAGCAACCAGCTTATTTTTGGAGGGTAGAATGATTGAACCGTTTTGTTGTACCTAACAACTAAATGTGTTTTTGAAAATTTCGGTGGGCAATTCCCGGTAGTCCCACTCAAACTGAGGGCCTGGTAGTGTCCATTTTCATCTTCGATTCGATAGTGTCTGCTAGATATTTAAAGTTTCGAATTTCTTTCCTGTTTTGTTGATCGTTGATTTAATTAGGATTAACTGAAGGTTGATGCCTGCATGGGTACATTGGTAACTTCTCCAGACAGAGCGGTATTATTATATACTGAATACAAACGTTGAAGCAGCGCAGTTACCAGGAAAAGGTTTAAGAACTATAAAACTGAAAGATTTTTTAATACGAACTGCAGGCCATTTTTCAAAATCATCTGAAGGACAAATTGAAATTGGATGCAAGTCAAAACCCGCAATGATTAAAATGTTTGTTAAGCCGCTATGACTTCTTACGGTAATAGTTTCAACAGGTCTAAATTATTCAATATGTTTAAGAGAATCCAGGTCTGGCGAGTTGTTCTGCAGTTTGAGCGAATGCAGATACTTGAGTCAAACTTCGGGCATGGCGATTATAACACATGCGATATATTCCCAATGAGGTTTTCTTAGAAAGGCAAATCCTTTGGATGCGATGGTTTGGTTTTAATGGATTGTGGTATAACCATACATTTACAAATTATAAACAACCATCTTGTACGAATTTGTATGAAGTAAATGTTATTTTAACCTGTTGTAGGATCCAAACATTTTAATTTTAGGATAACTCGTAAGAATAAAAATCACTCAGTGGCGTATGTGGGGGCATGGCTCGTGCCATGGGCGCCACTTTGATGGGGATGCAAAAATTGCTTGGCTAAACAAAATGTCCCAGCCAACAGACTTTGGAAGAGAACCATAGTGATTCCTTGAAACATCAGCAGTTAGTACAGTAGTAGTGTTACCGTATCAGTTGAGCAAAAAATGTTAACTAGAGATGAGCTTTTTCTGCTCATTTTGCTTGGCTGTCACACGTTCAAATCTTGTACACGCACCTTATTCTGCCATCCAAAATAAATGTGTTTCAGCTAAAATAAGTTTCGTTCGTAGTTGCAATATGTCGTGTGCTTTTTTGCATGATTTATAATTTCGTCAGCTATTACAATACAAAATTATGCATTGCTATTATTTGAATGTTTTTATAATCGTTATAACACAAATGAGTAAGTATAAAAGTGTGTTATCATCATCATGGAAATTTACAGTTTTATTTACTGAAATGTTTAAAGCAAAAATAAGCATGCATTTTCTGTTTTTTTAATATTCATTTACTTCATTGCATATCTTTTGAAATAATTGTGCCTCTATCTAATATTTAAATTATTAAAAAGGGCGCGCATTTAAATTTTGCCACGGGCGCCTTTTTGCGTAGATACGCCACTGAAATCACTTGATTTCCTCTGCAGATCGATTGTTCTATACTTTTATCTACCTTGACAAAGATATTCCAATGCATGATGTTTTTTTCAAAGGCAGCATGACTTTTCAGCCTCGACGCTGTTTTGACGAAGTATGTGATAAAATGACCACGCTTTTAATACAGTAAATGATTAAATTTCGCAGTATTCCAGGGTGAGAAATGGGCTTCATGCATGGCTTACTACTTAATCTTATTACTGCTTCTTTAGCTTTCTTCTTCTCTACTGCTGAAATCTTTTTCTCAACGACAAGTCTCTCAAAAAATCTTAAATTTTGCGCTTTCAGTCAAGCATTCCTTGAAAAACTTGTCAATAAAAATAGGCCAAGGCCGTGCACTGGTAATATGATTACACAATAAAATCTAACTGGATATGGATTAAATAAACAGTTAGTGCAAATCTTTACATCGTAGCTCAAACCAGAATACAAACCATATTGCTCCATTTTTTGAGCCACGTTTTCATTAGTGGATTGAACTCAGGCTTTCCGTTGGTAAAACCAGTATCTCCAAGCTTAGTTAAGTACTAGCAAAAGTCTAATTTTGGTTTGTGAATAGATTGATTTAAATGCGAAACAGTTGAGACAAAGCTTCAGAGCTTTGCAACGTAGTTACAACCTAGTCTTATCGATTAACAATTTTTTTTAATTCGTAAATGACGATTTGTCTTGTGCAACCACTTTGACGTTTTCAGATACAGTATATCTTGGTCACGTACAGGAACATGCATTGTGGAGAAAAGCAATTCCACACGAGGTATTCCCTATGAAACGACACTTTAAATAACGAGCAATAAAACAACTGAAAATTTCGATTGCGTTTTCCAGATGCTCTGATCAAAACCACTCAAGACTATTCCTGGAATTTCGTATGACCCTGCGAAAAATCACTCCATACGCTTCGTACTTGTTCGCATCCAAAACTTCATCAAAAAATCACTCACATGTTTCGAATTGATCGGAGAGGTCTGAATAGGGGCTGGCTCCTTCTACTGTGAAAGCTCGAACTGACGCTTTGTACGCTGCATCTGGGTCCAAGTTTGGGATTGTCCAGTTACCGGCTGTGAGGGGGACAGGGGAGTCGTAGGTTAAGGTGAGGCGTTCCGGCTGGCATCTTCTTAGAGTGATGTTGAACTTCGAGGTGTTGTTGGTTTCGGCCGGCATATCCCATGTAATGATCATACTGTTTGTGCAACTCGACCCATTCGCGCGGTGAAGCTTGACATTGAGCGGTGTCTCAGCTGTTTTGCGATCAATAAAAAGAAAAACTTTATCTACCCGAATCAAATGATGGTTTCTGATTTTAAAGCGGAGAAAAATAGGAAATTTGGCCAACTCTTTAAAACTGCTCCTTTTCTAAAGATCTGTGGACACAAGGGCAGCACTACATTAGTAGAATTATTGTAAGTCGCTCAATAACTGTTGTTTCAAAATTTCGGAAAACCAATTTGTCCGAAGGTTTGATTCATTGTTTTTTCATAAATAGCTGTCTCTGCAACAAATTTACAAGTCAGCAAAAACTATTATATTAAGTGTCAAAAATTGTAAATTCAGACAAAGAAAACCTTAGCAAATAAACTTGAAATTAGGATTAAGAACGTAAAGATTTTGTCTCTGAGGAGGGGAAACACCGAGTTACTCACACCGATAGTACTGACGTGTAAGTATTTCGTTCGATGTTTTAACAGGTGTTCAAGAACTTCAAGAGCTGCCTCAGTTGTATCACAGTTTTCTATCAAATCAAAGGCAGAAGCAAACTTAAATTAGTTAAAGGTCAACCACTGTCTATGACAGGAGCGTTTTCATGCTCATTTAATGTCAAGTTGAACATGAAATTATCAAACGTTCTTTTCAAATGCTTCCTTCCAAGCTGGATAAAAAATTCCATCGATCTCCAATCGAACTAGTTTAAGCGCATTTGTTGTAGATGCCGTCTCTACAATTTTGTGTTACAAAATGAATTGAACTGGCCAGATTGAAACGAGGAACAACAGTTCTTAAAACACAAGCTTTAAATGTCTGTAAGATAAACGAGCTTTGTAATGTGCAAGCTGCATACATAACGATGGTGCACCGTCTGATCAAGGCAGTCACTCTGACATGCTGCTTGACAACTACGTGCTCAACACGAGGGCGCCCAAAGTATCGAAACCGGCAGGCACGCGTGAATTGATTACCATCATCGCATGTTCCGATAACATACACTTCGCCAAAGATCGTTATGCCGTGATAAACGATTCCATTCTTGTAAATAACTGCACACATACTGTATGGCAATGCTGTTCCTCTGAAATATTATCACAAATTGAAAAGTTTTGTTTTCGGTTGCTTTGTCGCTTTTCAAAATTTGATTTTTGGGTTGAACTGGTATTAATATAAAGCAGGTTTAAACGGAATATTACCGTTGCTATATACTTCGTCAATTTTATGGTGTAACCGCAGTCAGTATGGTCTATTAATCTAATTTAATTTTCTGTAGCTATATTCCTACGTATAACGTAAACTGTTTCCGTGCTGTTCACGTTGGAAGATGTTGTTTCCTATGAGAGTAGTTTGTTTATTTGTTTGATTTGCTGGGTCCTCATGCACTTCAANGTTTGTTTTGCGTAACGCTTTTCTCCTTGTTCCACTTTATTCTGCTTTAAACAAATCTGCTAAATTTGTTTTGATGGTTTTAGGCACGGGCTCCGTGCGTAAGCCGCTTTGCAGGGAGCTGAGAGTTCTCTCTTTGTAGATAGCGTTTACAACGTTTTCTATATTGCCTTTACTATTGTATAGACATCTAGTTCCTAATTTGTTGTGGTGAAATAACTCCTCTCTCCAGTGATTTCCATTAAAATCATGAAAAAGAAACTTGTCCAGAACTATTGCTTCGTCATTTTCAAAAGCTTGGAAAATTATTACGTAATACAACTTATAAAAACGGCATTTGGGGTTAGAATGTTTTGATTTAATTACTTTCAAAAGCTAGGCACAGGTTGGATGGATAAAGTAACAGATTTTTGTTAGTTACAAACAGGGTAGCTTATTATTCCAGGGGAGAAGTTCTCAGCAAAACGTCTTTGAAACATATTCTTTTTCTACCTCGTGTTTGTGAAAGCAGCTGTTGACAGTGAGTGATCGCAAACAATACACTGCCCCTCAAATGCACTTCCTTTACCTTTTGTTTACAGGTGCTTATAATGACATCACTTGCGTGCTCACCCAGCAATCTACATGGTCTGTGTGCAGTTTCTTGTTGTAAATGTTTTTGCCAGCTTACAAAACAGTACAGAAATTCTATCAAAGCAAGACATTTGGTGAAGGAACAGTACTCTGAGACTTTTTTACAAATTTTCTTTTTTGTCATTAATTAGTAATAATTAATGGCGCTTTATGAAAGTTCTGCGTCTATTTCTTCAAGAGTACATATTGTTTATGGAAAGAATGGCTTGTTCAAGTTTGAAAAAAACAATCATCACCCACCCGGACACTTTCTGGAACCCATCTTGCTCTTGTCGATGCAGTAGCAAGGTTGGTTATCCTTCTCGTGAAACGCGCACTCCCGTTCGAGACAAGGTACTTTCCCGCAAGAACCTGAAACGCAGTTCAAAATGTGTTTTTTAGAGTCGTTGACAAGCTTTTGCACTTGTCCTAGACTCAGTTCTTTGACGTCCTCTGGTCTTGGAGCATGAGACGTGGCAAAAAATACTTATACAAAAAGTAGGTGGTCGTAAGATCCAGGGTTGGAGAGTCGGTGTCGGAGTCACAGGAACTCGGATTTTTTGGGTGGTGTCGGATTCATAACAGCACTAGAAGTCGGAGTCGGTGTCCGAGTCGGATTTTTTGTCCGACTCCGGAAGTCCAACTGAATCATTTTTACATCACACTCTTAAGTTGGTAATTCCTGTTGAAATGGTAAATTTCTTTCGAAGCTTTTATTGAAACAGAATTCTTGCTGTGTGCCGCGATTTCCATTGATTGCTAGTTACTAAAAATTGTTGACAGGCAATTTCATTCACTTTGTGTTCGCGAGTCGGAGGCGGTGTCGGACATTTAGGAAAATCCGGAGTCCGTGTCGGTGTTGGACATTTTTATTTCCGACTCTGCAACTCTGTTAAGTACACGTAAGAACGCAGGAAACGGCATGCTGCAAATTTTGCACCACAGCTGCACTCTAAGATTTTATGCCATGCTGAATATGGCTCTTGGCAATTAGAACCCTAATCCTATCTGAGCGTATTCGTGCAAAGTCAGGTCTTATCTGTGCAAATTCGTGGCGGTACATTAAACTTGCAAGGCGAGTTATCGTGACGAAAAATCCTACGAGGACCAGAACCCACACCTATTACTAGCTAAGGTTGCCAGACGTCCTTGAGTGCCAAGGACTGTCCTTGAATTTGCTATCAAAACGCGTTATGTCCTTGATTCTTGAAAAACATCTTGTTGTCCTTGAATGTTATCCGGCGTCCTTGAAAATTCTTTAATATTTTTAAAATTGTTAATTTAAGAACTACTGATTACATTGAACATTAATGAATCAAGAATGAACAATGTAATTGAACGGAGCATGTATAGATTTGTTCATCTTAAACAGTTGTGTAGTAAAAGTAAACTATTGAAGAAAGGTTGTGTTGTCATAATACGCATTGTTTAATTATCAATTTCGTACATGGTTAACGTAGCCTGACTTGCCCGTACGTGATTCAAGCTTTCTGAAAATAGACTACGTACCCAATGGCGTGTAGAGGGAGGGGTCAAACAAGGTGACCACCCCGTGCATCCAAAGCAAAGTGGGCATCCAAAGAATGAAACTGCAAAACTGAAAATGCGGTAGCAAGATGACTTTTACTATTGTAAGGCCACTAACCCCTGCTGCATGGATTTCATTTTTCAAACTTGTGTTCTTTGTCAACGCTAGTTTTCACGTACTCAAACGCCAGCAAGTCTCACATTCCTCAATACCAGAGACCTATACTCTAGGTGCGCGGCGCAAACCCAATTAAACTGATAAGATCAATCTGGTAAGGGAAAAGTACAAAAAAGGATTGAATAATACTTACGGCCGTTTAATTGATTTTCTGAGCCAAATTTCAAGACTGTCCTATTTCAACTTGCTTGGTTTACCTGGCTTTTGATGCATCATCAGTTTTCCGTTTCGTTTTTTGATGTGGCAACCCTGGGGTGTGTGCTAATGCAGCTTCACACCTGTGCTTACATTGTGTGCATCATTTCGAGCTTCGTCACTAATTGGCAGTTCAGGCGGATTCAGTCCCGTCGCCACAAGGATGCTTTGGTGGGCTTCGCCCCTCCAGGCAAAGACCCAAGGCCCCCAAATTTAAATATGAAACAGTACAAATCAGTGGAGATTTTAAAATATTTAAAATATCAAGCCTCCCTGCACAAACGTAAAGCCCCTCTAGCGAACACTTTCTGACGACGGTTCTGGGCCGATTGATCATAACGGCTCACACAATCGCGTATCTGTTCTGTCCGCCAAGTAGTTGTACATATAACAGCCACATAAATAACGACGAAACTTTTCTTGCGTACTTTATGCGCATTCTCAATTCTTGTGTAGGCGAGTTCAGCATGTTTCAAACTGTCAACCCCGGGTGTCCACCATCCCAGCGCGCAGCCGCATACCTTCTCTGCTCGACTGCAATTCGACGAGATATTCGCGCAGCCATTTTTTCAAATTTGTGCATTGCCCTGTCATAACGTTGAGTGTTTACTGCTCTCTTTGAATGCGCAGCCTTATATTTCTGCAGTTGTGTACTGCTGTGACGTAGCACTGAATGTCTTTTACTGCCCTGTTTTAACGCGTTACCGGATATGTTTGCAGTTATGGACTGTTCTGTTTTAGCGTTAAGTGCTGTGTTTTGTCCGGTCTCCTAACTGAGAGCGCTGATAAATTTATCTGTATTACAGTGGCACATTGCAGGCTATAATAACCAGTAAGGAGAGCGCGTGTAGAAAAAATATGCACACTGCGTCAACAAACGTCGTCAAACCAACCCCAAACCTCAAAATGACGTCATATTGTGACGTCACAAACAGCGTATATTTAGTCACATTGACCACCATACGCCGCTCCACTGCTCAATGCTAGAATTTGTTAGGGGGGTATACAATCCAGCAGCCGTCCCGGGCATCACCAGATCTCTTCACGCCACTCACCGTACCTCATTGAAAAAATGTCCTTACAAAATTTCAAGTGACCTGGCAACCCTATGACCAGCCCATAAACCAATCTCCGCGGCCCAGTCGAAGGTTTCGTGCGGCCCTGTTGAAACTTTCCAATATTGTGTATACACAATGTAATGACAACCTGTCTTCGTTTTTATTATCTCAAAATCGATAGTTTCGATGCAATGGTCTGTAGTGTCTGCTCACTGCGTACTCTGTACTGGCAGATTTTAACGTGTTGGTTGACATCTCGACGGAAAAGTGATTTCTACTTTTCTGATTTCTACTCATGTGTTTCTCTGCAGTGCACTAAATTGATGTCCAACTAATGTTATTGTTACCTCGGGAATAAATGAGTTTATAACAACACAGTTTGGGGGTGATTGGTGGTACCCAACAGCAGTCCCGTAGCCACGGGGTGCATTTGGGGGCGTTGCCCCCCACATCCCCCAAATTTTGTTTCACTCAGAAAAATTTGTTTCAGATAAATAGTAAAAAAAACTGCCCCCTGAATTGTATTTCCCTCACCCAAACTTTGATACCTGGCTACGGGCCTGCCCTACTGCAGCTATCGTTGCTGGCATGCTTCGAACGCTTTCAGCATGTTTCGAACGCTTTCGGCATGTTGCTGGCATGTTTCGAACGCTTTCGGTATGTTTCGAACGGATCCGCCTGTGGTCAGAAGCTAGCAACAAACGTTCTTAAATTGAACAACTGGATAATGTTTACGGAAATTTTTTCCTTTGTCTCACAAGAAGTTAACATAAACCGCATAATCTTAGGATAACAAACCGTCCTATCCGTCATTGACGCACTAAGTGGATAAACAGAGATTTTTAAGTTCGTTGTCCTTTGTTTCAGACAAACGCTGTGAGCTGCAGTCATGGAAAGTATTCTTCGCATGTATTCTGATCCTTCGCATTGCATTACGTAACACACGAGAAACTCTACTACTTTTTCGCGGTATTGTAAACTATCAGATGTTAAAACTAAAAGGCGCTTCCAGTTGTCGTCATTCGTTTGCTGCGTTGATTTGCAATTCCGCTTT
>JGI24159J19872_10007770_pt1 | contig 14046 bp, 7 predicted proteins | sample Ectturendosymbi4_FD_19872 | JGI IMG/M metagenome (IMG submission 19872) | reverse complement strand
CTTTGACCCTGGTTCGTTCGGCGGGAAGCAACCCAGAGTGGCCCCACGCACCCGTTGGTTCGACGTGGTCAAACGCGATCTTGACCAGCTCGGCCTCGATCCAGCCGCAATTGAACCCCTCGCGCAGGATCGTGATAAATGGCGGGCTCTGGTGAATCTGGTTGGCTCAATGCACAACGAGCCGACGGGCGGCGTGCACGAGACACGATGATGACCGGGTTCTGTGTCACCCGCGAAAGTCGATAGCGAAGTAGAAAAAGAATCACCTATTGGCTTATTTTTATCAACCATGCTATCTATTTGTTGTATTGTCTTAGAACGCGCCGTCCGATGTTGAAAGGTGCGACCCTTTAACTTCTCATGGCCCGCTGATGGGGCCTTCTCTCTGAGGAGTTCGCCCACCACTGACCTAATAGAAGGACTGTAGATCAAAAGCTTTGGGCGAAGGGTTGCAGCGAGGAGATATTTATCAGCCAGTGAAAAGACAAATGTCTCAAAATTTGGTCTTTGCCGCTCAAAGCTTTGCCATAAGATTGCCGGCACTCCCAGACCCGTAGCCAAGGGAAGCATTCGGGGGCACTGTCCCCGAATTTTTGTTTCCCCCAATTTTGTTGTACCCACAAAAATTTGTTTTAAGCATATATTATAAACAAAAACCTTTCACCCCTAAAAATGTATTTTGCCCAAGCCCATAACCAGCTTGGGACACCAGGGGGACGATGAGTTTTCTGAGAGGGGCCCAAATTTTTCAAACTATAGCCAGCACCTTTTTCCAGAGGGGAAAAAGTGTTTCCAGGGGAGACGAATCCCCCTGCGCCCCCCCTGTTTACGAGCCTGATTCCCCTCCTTTTCTCCGAAACCTGGCTACGTGCCTGGGCACTCCCCGGCAAAACAGAAAGCAAGCCGCACCTGGATAAGTATTTTAAGCACGAGGACCCACTAGCGACATCAAGAGCGTGATCCTAGGCGACGTAACCCAAAAAATACCGCAAAATGATGTGCTGTTAAAAGCGTGCAACGAATAGGCTGCACCCACGCTTGCCGCCACCATAATCTCTGATCTAAGTCAACATTTTTCAAATAGATTTCATGTAAATTTTTATGAAGTTTGTGTTTCCGTCGGCCAGCCACGCGTTGGTTGGGTTGTTGGGAGGAGCCCAAGTAGCCTACCTGTCATGTTTTCAGGTAAAAGGTCACAAACGTCACATGCTAAATCTTACGCTGATTTATTGGTGCAATATTGAGCAGGGGGCATGAAATATTCTGCTGTGCTGTTGTTGTTGTTTGTATAATGATGGCGTTTATACGCATTTTAAAATCTTAAGTTGGCTATTTCAGAATGACGAAACAAAAAAGAGACTAATTGAGAGTATTTTTGACCTGATTGAAGGAGGCTACAGGCCAAAACGCTGAAGCACTTTAGACCGACACCGTGTGGTTTGGCTTCGTGAAAAATCTAATGCAAGAAATATAGGGTAAAATTAAAAACTGTGAAAAAGGAAGAATCATTTGGTCTTAGCCACTAGAAAAATTAGCCTCTGGCCACTAGAAAAAAGCAGGAAAAAGAAAGTCGTAAAATGAAACCTGCAAAAAGCAGAAACGAAATTACTTTAAAACCTACGCGTCCCAGTTGCAAAATTCAAATAACCTACAATCAGAGTTACCATAATCCTGAACCGAAAAATAAGCACGTATCGAGTAAAACATGTTTTATGTAACTCACAGCAGGCCCATAGCCAGGTTTTAAGGTTTGGGGGAAAAAAAATAAATTTTTAAGGGGCAAGATGTTTGTTTTTATTAGATGGGAAAATAGATTTTTCTGGACACAACAAAATTTTGTGTGGGGCACAAAAAGGAATTTGGGCGGCACTGTCCCCGAATGCTCCCGTTGCTATAGGCATGACCCGCAGTGTTGATGGATATTAACGTACGCAACAGATGGCGCCTGGATGAAGTTTTGTGATGTCATATAGAAGTTACAGAATATAACTAAGTCTATACAATATGATTAATTGAAAGAAAATCTTTCAGAGCCAAGAACCAGACACCGAATGTTACCAGAGTATGTAACTCGCCAACTGAGAGGGTATTTTCAACTCTTATTTAAACGATGTTCAGTATGTATCTTTTCATTATTCAATCATTATTCTTTTTGGAAAAACATTACTCAAACTCTTGTTCATTATTCAAACAAATCATGAAAACTGAAAAGTTCAAACAGAAATCAAAGCATTCCGGTTTGAGGGAGGACTTGTTACAGCCCTCCGACAATCGCTATCAATTTCAATTACTTTAGTTATGAACATGAAAATGCTTTAGAATGAAAAGAAAATGATGCGTTATAGTGTGACATCAGATCTAAAAATTACGCACACAACTAAAAAGTAAGCAAAACTCTTTGAAATAAGCACATTGCTATTTACTAAGACATTTCTCTTTAAAATAAACACAAATCTTAGAAATAAGCACTATCTCTGCGTGCTGTCTAAGCCAGGCTCGAGGTGTGCACAGGTACTGCAATGACATTCTCAGAAAAGATTCTCTCACTGCCCCACTCCAGAGAAGTCATGTAACACTTAACCTACCTGAAGCTCCCCGCTGGTACAGACCCATGTGCAGCTTAAGGCTTACTTTTGTGAACAGATTTGCAGTAACACTGTTTGAAAGAAAGTCATGTTTGTTTAAAATCATTGAGGAGATTAAACGGTCCACAAAGAACTGACCAGTACAGGTTTTACTTATATGCAGCTGGTATTCGGCTCATTCTCGTTTTTTTCACCCGCTGTTGAAACGTAAACCTTTCACGAACTTCGAGATACATTGAAACGAGCATTAAGTGAAACACGCACGTTTCACAAAGCGGCCAAACCCCGTTTTTTATCTGACAAGCACACGAAAGCTTCAAGCGAGCAGTGATTGCAACACTCGACAGTAATTACGTGACAGTTACCGAAAGTCCCGTGGGCGCTGCTGCGTCCAACCTGCGATGAACCAACGCAACAGTTCGCACCGTGGCCAGTGTACTCAGACATAAAAAATTGACGATGGTGTCATGCTAATCTTTTGTCAGCTTGAACGAAATCGCGCCGCACTGTAACCGCCGGAGGGCGTCGGAAGGATTTTTTGCGGGGAGAAGCCAATAGTGGATTTTTTCAGGGGGCAAAAGTGGTGAAATTTAATTTAACGGCTCGAAACTACGAAAACAACTTTTTTTCTAAAGCGTTTACAGATAAATTTAAAATTTTACGGTAAAATCCGTAAAAAGGGGTAATCGTGAAATGTACTTGATTTGCATAAACGCGTTGTTTTACAACGTGCGTGCCCAGAAATAAATTATCAACTTTAAAATTTAAATCTATTAAATTTGAAATTTAAAAGCCTGTTGGTCAAGTTACTAGAGTTTAAGATTATTCTTTTTGTGCATAATAGTGCAACTCACTTTATGTTCAGCAATGAAAACCGTGTCTAATTCATATTTCAAGCTTATTTACCTGAACTGGTTTTCAAATGTTTTTATTAGTTTCTTTCATGCAGCGTAGTTTTCTTTTCGTATTTTCTTTCATGCTGCATTTACTTCGACTGACGTGACTGGGTCAGCGATAGCAAGGAATACTCTCATATTAGTCACAAAATTCACTGCTGCTTACATTTCGGAGAAACGCATGTGATGAAAACAAACGCCACCGTCACGTGCATCTCCGATCCAACGAGACAAAGTGGACTGTTGTTAAACTTATATTCTGTTTACGTCAAAAGTTTCGAAAAGCAAAGAGGGACGACTATCAACAGCAATCGATTCTGTCCAGGTTCACGGACGTCGGAAGGGTTTTGTCCATTTTGGCCATGGGGAGCGGAGGGACAATAGTGGATTTTTCTAGGAGTAGCCAAAAATAGTTTTCCAGGGAAGGGCCAAAAGTGATGAAATTTGATTTTACCTTTTCAAAACCAAGTAAACAACCTTTTTTTGCTAACAATTTCACAGAGAAATGTCAAACTTCAAAACCCAGGGGGTCAAGGCCTCCCCCGCCTTTTTACTTTCACCCGACGCCAGTGCGCAGGTTTCAAAGCATTTTTCCAAAGCATTCCTTCACCTGATATTTGTCTCACACTTTCTCTACAGTGTCGCGTTTACATTCACTATTCAAGGGTTTAACTTTAAATTCAAAATCTGTTCCACAGTAATGAGACAATGAGAAAAAGCGTTGAACTTATATCCAAGGCGTTGGAACCGTCGCGAAATCAGTTCAAAGCTCCTTTTCTCTGCAAAACCAACTGATGTATAGCTTCTATTTAATCCATTTTCCGAATTATTATTGTGTGGAGATTGTACTTCTTGGAGAACCTTGTTCGTTCAAAAACTGAAAGAAATGAAAAATGCCCCTTGCTGTGTTCATGAAGTTGCCAACCTGCCAATGGTGAACTAACGCAAACATGATTTCGTGTGTTTGAAATCGTTATCAGTAATTCGTTTTCTTAAAATTGTCAACTGTGAGGCACAAGAAATTCAGCTGTAGCTTATTTTGTTGAAGTGAAAATAGATGAAGCCTTGCAAGTATCGTGTTGTCCAGTTGCACGTTTTGCCGTTTGTTATTTGCAACGATTTCAACCAAAATTCTTGGTCAAAATTAGAAGTTGGACAAATATCGTGTAGTGGCATTTTTATAGCACTGCAGTGCTATGGATCTTTACAGTGAGCACTAAATCTGGTGAACATGACTTAGCTGAAAACAACGTAGATTGAACCAACTTGACAAATCTTTTCAAAGGATTTTGAAAAAAAACACTGGTTTACACTCACTTTTTGCTGTAGCTAAACATAAATTGCCTTGGTTACTAACAGTTCAATCCCTTTTGTTACATTAACTCAGCCGCTAGCCGCGCGCGCCAGTGATTTGCACAGTTGTATGAAAAAAAATGAAATAAAGTTTACAAAGCGCACTTTCAGCTTATGTTTTCTGCTTGGTTTGCGCTCTTGTGAATCTTTTGCTTAAGTTTGATCGCGATAGCAGTGAATGACGTCAAACAATTGTTTCACTGAGAGAAGTATGTTTGTTTGGAAAGATTCGCCCCTAAAGTGGGTTGCTATGTCCTTTGGTTGACCTCGTGAAGCTCTAGATAACACGCGGACTGTGATGTTTTTGCAAAAGCTGGACGATTTCGACATTCCGTACCTTCTAAAATACACAAAATAGATTCACTGTGTTACAGGCAGATGTTGCTCTTCAAGATAGAATCCCTGCAAAATACAGCTTACCATCAACGCTTTCTTAGCATGTTTCCTGCTCTGCTCCGAATTCCGTTAAATGACATTAACCTTAATTTTAACAAATTACCTCCTTCTGGCGTAATGCCCAATGAATAAGTTGTAGATCACGTCGGGCAAACGCATCAAAATCAAAAGCGCGGCAATGTTTATTCAAGCAAAACCAACATTGCAAAATATTCACGATCTCTCACCAGAAACAGGAAAGTCGTTGTTGCGATGCACGTCCGCGAAAAGAACGTCGGGATCACCGTCATATTCCAGCTGTTTCGTTTGCGAGGATTTTTAATGGAAAAGCAACAGAGAACGCAACACTCACTACCTTACGTTGAAGTCCAAGATTTGCAACGGTTTGCTTTCGGAACACCAGCCTTCGGGTATTTATACTGAATAGGTTCCACGGAGTCTTTTTTCACCTTTCCGCGGAATGCGCCTGGTTTGTACATATTAAACAAGTGCAAGCATCAGACACAATATTCCATCCCACACAGTTAATCTGTTAATCATTGCAGGCGGTTCGGTTTGAAACTTATTGCGTTCAGGAGAAATACCATGTCGACACGTATTAATAAGTAAAGCATACCTGAAAGGGTAGGGTTGGGAGAAACAACCTTTCAAATTTTAGCAACCTCTCCTGCAAGCTGCAGGTGGGAGCTTAACGTGATTTAGCTTGCACATTTGAAAGCTCTCGAAAAACTTGCACACACTATGTTTTCCTGTTGTTTCGCGACATAGAAACTGTCATGCTATTTCTTTTTCGGGCGTTTGAGTGATTTTCGATTCCTTCACCACCAAAATTGCTTTTTGGTTTATTCAAAAGGTGGAGATTATCGCTGTCTGCAGTAGATTAAATCAAATATCAACTATTATCAAATGTTTTGCACAATAGAATGCAGTGCACTAAAATAAGGGCATTTAAATCTTCATAGCACGGGTCGTATTCTTTCACAAAAGCACAACAGCTTTGATGTATTTAATGTCGCACCTCGAGAAATTCTGAAACAGTCCCACGCAGCTAGCTCAAGATACGCAATTCGAAAAGCTCGGTATTTGCTCTCGAATGCTTTTGCCAGTTTACTGCACATTCAACGAAAAACAAAAAAAATGTCGGCCAGTTACTTACCTTACATGCCATCCAGTGCGCAAGCCAAAAAGAAACAGTACAATTGTAACAGAACTTCTGACTTGAGTCCACTGCTGATCAAATTAATAAAGAGTGAGATAAATGGAAAATCTTGTGAAAGATAATTATTTATTTGCCGCGTAACTATCAGTAGCAGGGGTGGCCAAACCACGGCTCGCCGAGCAGTTTAATCCGGCCCGCCAAATACCTTGCACATTTTTTCAAGCACCACGTTTCCGACTGTGGACAGCAGTGCAACAGCAGTAATGGCTGCTGCCCGAATAAAGAAAAGTGTAAACAAAATGGTGCGATTTTGTTGTTGTTTTGTAGTGCAATACATTTCAACGATCCATTTTTGCATAGATTTTTAAACATATAAATTCAAAAGTTTCATTATTTCTAACTCCTACTGATGCGTGTGAAATCCAACTTCTCATCAAAAGCTTTAGAATGAAATCTAATAATTCTCTCAATGACATTCCATCCAAATTTTCGAACAAAACTGGTTGCATTGTGTCAGAATGGCTATCCAAGTTCTTCAACAAATGCATGGCTACTGGTGAACTCCCAGCTCCTGGAAAATTGCCCACATCACTCCAATGCATAACGTTCATAGTGGAAGATTCCTCATCTGAATATAGACCAATCCCTGTTCTCCCAGTATTGTCAAAGCTATTTGAAAAATCTCTTTATCACAGAGTATAGTCTTATTTGACAGAACACAATCTAATGGTAAAAGACAACGTGGTTTTAGAGAAAATCACTCAACAGACCTAGCCATTACAACTATTTATGATGAACTGCTGAGAAACGTTGATGATAACATGTTCCTTGTTTCTACACCTATCAAAAGCATTTGACTGCTGTCTTGTGATCATGAAATTTTCCTTGACAAACTTTATCACTCTGGTGTCAGAAGTGTTTCTTATCAACTATTCTCAAATGTTTTGCACAATAGAATGCAGTTCACTAAACTAAGGGCATTTAAATCTTCACACATCTTGCGGAATCCCTCAGGGTAGTGTTATTTCGCCTTTGCGTTTCCTTATTTACATTAACGATCTCACAAAAATTTCCTCTTTTCATACTATAGTACTTTATTTGCTAATGTTAACCTTCATATGTCAAATTCCTGTTTTAATGTTCTACGAACAACTGTTAACCTTTAACAATGTAAAATTGACAACTGGCTGAGAGCCAACAAGCTTTCTCCTAACTACAATAAGACTAATTTCATGCTATTAAATTCTCAAAAACACAATCCTACTTCATTTAAAGTTATTATATATAACCATAGCATTTCCCCCAAAGATAACCTAAAATACCTAGGTGTTCTTGACAATAAGTTAAGCTGGAAGCCGCATGTGCAAAAGGTGAAAACTTAACCATCAAGAGCTCGTGGAGTTCTATCCAAGCTTAAACATTATACAACACCACCTCTATTGAAAGTTGTCTATAACTCATTAATCCATCCCTATCTTAATTACTCAATCCTTAATTGGGGACGTGCTTTAAACGCAACCATTCAACCTCTCAAGCTCCAAAACAAAGCTATAAAACTAATAAGACCAACTAAGCAGACATCACTGGAAGAACCTTTCCAGCATTTAAACATCTTATGCCTTCCCAAACTTATACTTTATCTGAAGGCAAATTCATGCACTCTTATCACAAAAAACTGCTTCCAAACCATTTTGATGACTATTTTATTCCAATCAGCTTAAATCAATCTCACTCCACAAGACTATCAATTCTAACAACCTGTTTTTACCTGGAGTTAACTCTTCCCCAGGAAAATGTTCTCTTACAACATTTGTTGGCCCTGAAGTTTGGTCTTCAATACCAAGCGATATTGAGTCTTCAACTACTTCTACCTTCAAATGGAAACTTACGAAATGCCTTCTACATGAAAAAGATATCCAATTATGAAATGTAGCAACATTTCACTTATCCTGAACAAACAACTGTGAATTCTAACATTTTGTAATTCTGTTTATTTTTATCTATATTTACCTTTTCGTCTTTTTTCTTTCCTGTGCACATCCCATTCTTTTCGGCATGAAAGTGCACCCCGTAGTTTTTTTTTATCTATTTTTCGTTGTTACCTCACTAATTAGTGTTTGTTACTCTTTTCGTTTTTTTTTCAATTTTTATATTTTGTACATATTCCTAACCACACCAAATTCCTTCAACTAAATTCGATCCGCACAGCTGTGTAAATACACATGTGTTTTCATCTGCACATTTTCTTCACCTTGTTCTGCATTTGCATGTTTTCCTAATCGTGCCTATTTGATCACCAACTGTTGTTTTTCAACCCTTTTCAAAAAGTGATAAACAGGGTTGGTTGACTAAATGACCGCCATGGTCCTTCACCAATCCTATATAACACAGCACTCCACTTTGTTTACACTGTCCAGCCATTATGCCATTGTATTTTCGTTTTCTCTAATGTTCCCTGATGTGTGGTTTACCAAGCGTGAGATGGCTTGTTGTAGTGTTTCTGCGTGTTGGCTGAGTCATATGAAACAATAAGCCATTACCATTACGTAAATCGCACTGTATGCGGCCTTCCAGTCACCAGGCAGTCGCGAATTCGGCCCTCGGGTCAAAACGTTTGGTCATCCCTAATCTGTGGACATCACAGCAAATTTCCTCAAATCTGAAACATATGATGGCGGAGATTCGGCAGAAAGAATTAAAAATGGAAAAACACAGGTCTCTTGTTTCCGGGCATGGCGCCCGGTTTGCAAATTCCCAAAATTTTGGGCATTTGCTCGGAAAGTTTCTGCATTAACATGCAAATGAAGCTGGGTTGTTATCCTTGAAATATTCCTCAGAATAGATTTGCTCTAACATTTGGGAAGCTAGAAAAACCATTGGTTGATAACCTCTTTTTTCATAAAAAAAATTGTACTTGTTATTCTCTCTTCTGAACGCTGTGTTGTCAGTGGTAGGCTGCATTGCGCAGTTTGAAAATCTGGCCTGTTTTAAATCTGGTGAAATTTTGGCGATAAATTGCCAGCAAAGTTTGGCGATAAATTGCAATAAATTTTATTCTTGCGACGTAATTTTGAGTTTCTCAGTTGTTTGAAGTTTGTGTTTTTTCATATTTTTGTGCGTTATGCATCATCCCACTGGGATTTTGATAGGTATTGATCAGCAGTCCTTACAGTTTTAACGCCTTAATAACCCCAAGTCAAATTTTCGTCAATATGGATATCCCTTTTCAACAAATTTTAATAACGAAAAATTGTAAGAAATAAAACAGAACAGGTAAAGAAATATTCATTACAGTAGTCAGGAAAAAGGCCAGTACAAAAGCTGCATCACATTCATCAGCACCAATCTTCTTCGTTTGGGTACAATGTTGCTTGATTGCTAGAATAAATGTAACGATTGAGTGTTAATGCGCTGTTGAATACCCCAACATCTAATTCTAATCTCAATACCCCCAGGGGTACTGAGGCAAACGTCAAGAACCCCTGGTATAGATATACTCTGTGCAGAGGAGCAACATGTTCAAGTCACTCTGTTTCAGCTTTTCAGACTATACGAAGTCAACAGGTTCAAGGTCTTCACTGGCGTCGGGCAATGCTCTGCAGCCGCGTGACATCGCCGCGAAGCTCCTTGAAGAAACATCTGCTTTCCCGTTCTCAAAAAGACAAAGTTCAAAATTGCCGGGTGCAGCAAAAACAGCAACTGAAGGTGGTAAAAGAAACATATGCAGAAAATGGCAGAGTCTGTTTGCTGTGAGCTGTTTGTGCGCCGCACCATAAGACGACCTCAGACACTCCGCCACCAGAAAATCGTTTTCGAGTCCTTGTCGCGAGGAGTCCAAGTAAAAAGGAGATTTAATTGATTCTGCAAATCTCGCTTGGTTTGTAATTGCACTTTGTTACACAGCTTTGACATTTTTTTGACACGTTCTGGAATTTTCTAAGAAACACAAACCTTTCAGAAACAACAATTTTTTTGCAAAACACGTGTAACGGGGAAAAAGACATAGGCTGAGGGCATTGTGAATTCACTGCATAAAACCAGTTTAAGAAAAATTTTACGTTACGTTTTTGTTTCAAGGTTTGCTATCTTTCCTCTAAATCAAAATTTTTATTGTATACTATTTCTGTTCTTTTCAGGCAAGTAATATGTTGTTATCTATAGAATTTATCAAATTGAAAATGCAACCTTCATCAGAATTACAAGGATTTTTTCGGGAGAGCTGGTTTACATTTTGGAAGAAAATTTATCAAACTTTTCATTTAAAACAATGATTGTAATCAGTTGCATGAAACTGCTCTTTGTTGTTTGGCGATATTGCGCAACACGTACTCAAACATGTCCAACCGCCTCATATGAAATTCAACCCATTAGATACCAGCTGAAGTGATAAAGACCAAGTTACATGCAACTGTTGAAGTATCTGACGCAGGTATATCAACCGCATTACACAGATACCACTTGAAGTGAGGAGGAGAAACCTCGAGACAGACATTGTCGCCCAACTCTCATGGGCGCGTATTAATCTCCGCGGTTTGAAACAGCTGCGTCAGACGCTTTAACAGTTGCATATTTCATATCAATTCTGCTCTTGCGCTCACTGTCCTTTGAAGATGTTTGCTTAATAAGGAATCTGTCTGTCAAGAAAAATTGCAATGACGGTGAAAGTTGGATTTTGTGGATTTGTTATAAAAAAATTTATGTTTCTCGTCCGCAGTGCGGTGTGCGACCCGTAGGTAATTATAGACTGCAAACCACTCAAAAAACGTTTCTCAGATGAACTTTCTTGCATTGCGAAACTTTTGCTGATAGCAAAAAGTTTCGCAATGCAAGAAATGTTTGTGCATCTGTACTCAAACGAGATTAAATAAGCGCTTATCTGGGAAAATTGTAAGCTTCTTATTACAAATGATAAGGTTGACACTTTGCCTTGTGACATTGACGCTGTGGAAAGTGTATGCTGTTGAAAAAAAGTAATTTTAAAGATTCTTTCCTGATTGCAGAGGGACATTTTTGCAGAAAGTTGCTCAATTTGTAAATGAACAAACGTGTTCGAAATTCGACAATAAAATTCGTCAAGAACAAGTATTTTTGAAACGGAGTTAAACCTGAAAGTCTTGTAAAACAGTTGTGTAGAAGGCAGCAATGCAAAATCGATTTTGTTGAAAATGAAAGCATGCGTTATCGAAATGATCCATGCGATTTCGTTTAATTTATTTTTGTTCCTATTGTTGCTTCCTTAAGCACTTGATTTTTTTACCATAAGTTTGCTGATAGATTATCGGAAAATAGCTCTTTATTACGTCTGCATAAAAGCCATGTCATCATATATGATGAACAAACAAGTTGCTGCCATGTTTTACTTCTAGCTGCGAAACGTTTGCAGCCATCTTTAAAAAAAATGGGTTTTCGTTTCTCGATGCATCGATGAATAAGGTGGTTCAAACTACAGTACCTCATCAAAGTTTTACTCTCTTCAGAGACCAAACAAGTTTACTGGCGCGCATACTATACCAGACCCACAGCCACGGTGGGGTAAATCGGGACAGTGCCCCTCATTTTTTGTGCTCTTTGGGTTGTGACCACGTATGTTTTTATTACATTTATGAAACATATAATAAAAACAAAAATCTTTCCCCCTTAAAAGTACATTTCTCCCCAAACCATAAAACCTGGTTACGGGCCTTCAAAAACCAAAACAACACGAAAGATGTTTTCGCTGTGCCATGAATGAGCACAGTTATTCTTAAAAAAACATGTTGAATACTGCACTGTTTCCGCTTAACGCATCATTCACACCGCCTGATATGAAATTCATGAAATTCACATCTCTCTTTTTTAGATTGTATTCTTATCAACAGTTTCTAAAAGACAAGTTGAGGTTAACATCTGGATCTGTGAAGAACACGCTTTAGGCTCACGCTTTCAAAAGATTCAAAGCTTTTGAAATTTTTCAGTAATTTTTTTTACCCTGGTAAAGTTTGTTAACACATGTTTTATCGAAATTTTCGGACTTAAAACGACTAATGGGAAACGCATTTGTCTTTGGTGGCTCTAACTCAACGACTAGATGTGGTGACCCACGCGTCGGAAGCATGTTTACAGGGGAGGGTCAACAGTGGATTTTTCCAGAGGTGGTCAAAAGGATTTTTCCTGGGGCGCCAAAGGTGGTGGGATTTAATTTTACCCACTCGAAACTAAAATAAAACTTTTTTTGCTGAGCATTGAGTAGAAAAATATCACATTTCAAAATCCAGGGGGGGCCCTTGCCCCCTACCACCCCCTTCCGGCGCCAATGGTGATGACCTGCGCCTCGACAGCCGTCAAAGCCAGATTTCAATATTTTCTATAACCAATCCAAGAACGCATTTAGTCAATAACGAAAGCTCAGTTTCAAAGTTTGAGCAACCTTAAACAGAGCAACCATGCCTCGATGAAGTTAGGCTGCGGCAAACAGTGTTTTATGAGAAAAATATGTTCACTATATTATGACACGTATTTAGCTGTCACGTGAATTTCGAGATGTTTTGCATCAGTTAGATTACTTTGTTTTTATAAAAAAAACTAAATTGCGAAAAAAAAAATTTTCAAAATTGGAGAAGTAGTTGCTCCAACTTTTCTATGCATAACAATTTTTCAATTCGTTAAGAAGTTAAAGGGTGTGACCAAACAAGATGATTTCCGACAGTGTTTAATTTTTGTGTCAAATGAATGGATAGAAGCGGTCACTGACCGCCGATTTTGTGTTCAGGTAAGGACAGTATTATAACTCGCTGCAGCCGCTTTATCCATGTCATAACGCATGACCACGGACGAAGACTGGAACGAACTAATTCGATCTCTCGTTTGTCAACTCCGCGCTTTGCCACGTTGTAGTAGCCTACAATGTTGCTGCTGCAGCTCAAAGTTGCACAAACTCAGTTTTTCCCAAACAAAGGCAAAGAGAATAAGTCTCATTTGTGGAAGCAATATAAATCAGCGTATTTCGTTTACTGGCCAATGATTTTCTGTACGAGAATGCAAGCACAAAAGGCAATCACGGAAAACAAAACCATTCTTGTTTGCCTCGTAGCGAAAGAAACTGCAAGGATCGCACGCACGTGCCAACCAATCAAATGAGTCTTTGCGGGTCAAGGCTTCCTCGTTTCATCCAACACGACAGGATTCATCTGCTGGTCTTGGTCGATATCTCGTTTATTTCAAGCAAGGTAACAGTTGCTCGGACTGCGCTGAGACTCATTTTGCAGCTGTGTTGAAAAAATGCGGACGGAAACGAATCGGTGTGGCGAATAATTGCAAAATATAACTTCCTGTTGGAACCAGGAGGTGAAAGGTGCTATTCGAGCAAGGAAAGTAGACTGCAAGGCATGGATTTAGAACAAAGCCCATCTTCTTTACATTTACGGTACCAGTGGCGTACGCAGAAAATTTTTATGGGGGTTTCATTCAATGGCATATGGTGTTCATTTGTATTTGGTGTGCGCTGTTTGTGACGTCATATTCATGTTTCCAAACTAACGTTTTGGCGACGTTTGTTGACATAATATGCATATTTTCGTTCAGAATTTTCGTTACCCAATGTAGAGTACAAAATCGCATCAAAACCAAGCTCCATGATTAGCAGGTACTTAAGGTAGCATGTCATATGAAGCCCCTATCC
>JGI24159J19872_10007769_pt1 | contig 14047 bp, 7 predicted proteins | sample Ectturendosymbi4_FD_19872 | JGI IMG/M metagenome (IMG submission 19872) | reverse complement strand
AGCGAAACACTTTGGCCTAGTGGTTGGGCCCTAGGCCAGGCAACATGAGCCAAAATGACCTTAAAACTACTTCACTTATGACGTCAGTCACAAACAAACTGCACCCCCGAACCAAAAATTTTTTTTCAAGTGCAATCTACTAGACTGGCCGATCCGTTTGAGCTGTTGAACAGCTCTCTAGTGCAATCGGCAGAGGAGCTAGGGCGTTGGTAAGGCGACCGAAAACTGCTGTTTTTTAGGCCGAAATCGAAGTACGAATATACTGTAGGCTGGCAGCCAATGAGTTAATTACAGCATTAGGTGCGGAGTGAAAATATGAAAAAATCCTAAAAATTGCCTGGTACCTGTTGCATTTTCCTAGGCAAAACACCTGTACTTAAAGTGTAAGTAAATCCATCCATCTAATAAAGCCAATGTTCTTTGGGATTCAATCTTTACACTAAAAAGGTTTGTAAAACCCCTGGTTATCAAATCCAGCCTCTACTTTATAAATCCATTTTCAATTCTANGTATATATACTGTATTTGCAAATGAATAAAGGCTTATTCTGACATAACAGACTACTCTTGTACATATTACCGTGTAGTTATCATAATTTAAGAGTTATTTGGTTCTAGATCTTCCACATTCTTGGGTAAGAAGTTCAGTCATTGCAACAATGTGTTAGTTATAGTCTACATTGTCCAAGATCTAGACAACATAGGACAACAAATGAAAAGCTAGATTTGCTAAATCGCTAGAAAACTTTGCCTTCCAGGAGTCAGCACAAAGCAGCCGAATGCTTGAAAATTTCCAGAAGATTCCTAGAAAGCTTGCAGGCTGAGGACCTAGGTTAAAACATGGTCAGTGGTCTGCGCCACACTCGTAAGCTGCAGAAGGGGGCGTACTCCATTCGTGTAAACAGGAGTGCAAACGTCTGACATCAATGTGGAAGTGGTTAAGCTGGACCCATACAGTTCTTGACAAGGCCATTTTTTAGGAGGGTGGGTGCCAATGTCGGAGATGAAAGTACAGAGAATTCTAGTGCTCCCCAACCACTCTGCGTTCCATCGGCGTTCCACCTGAGTGCCACACTCCTGTTGTTGTCGTCAGATGAACTGATTATCTATTGTGTGGTGGGTACAAATGGGTGTCTCAATTTGACATGCTGTGCATTCCCACCCAGTGAATAGGTGAGAGCTGAGTGGAACAGATGTCCAGGCTCCATGGCATGGTATGCTAGAGACAGTGTGGCTCCTTTGCGATGAAGCTCAGAAGGTTGGATGCCCACGAGGAAAGGAAGATTGTTTTCTGATGTAGGCATCCGGTCACGATTCTTGATGACAGGATCAATGGGGTGGGTGTGAGCACTACAGACCAGTCAGGAGCACTGCACTCCCCTGTTGAATGGACCAAGTCTACGGTGGCTATTTGCGATGTTGTTGCCCTAGCACCTGAGATCAGCAAGCCACCTCAAGAGTGCGACGTACGATGTCAGCTTTTTAAAAAATGACTCGAGGTGTCGGAGATGTGTCCTGTCCAACATGGACAGTGTCCTGTCCAACCTTACTCCAAAGTGCTTGGGCTCGAAGCAAAAGGTCAGGGTTCGTTGTTAAGTTGACTTTCAGCTCACGTTTAGCTTCCCTATTGTTGAGATGGAAGACTGCCGACACCATTTTTGTAGTGGTGAGCTTTGGCTTTCAGATCTGGAGGTATTTACCTGTAGTTGCCATGTCTTTGCTCAGCACTCCTCCCACTGCTTGCCAGTCTCCACCAGCATGCATAATTGGTAGATGTTCGGCATATGCATACTTACTGGAGATATTGGTTGGCAAGACAGAGGTGTAGATGTTGAAAAGAAGGGGTTCCATGACAGATCCCTATGGGATGCTATTCTAAAGGTGCCTCATGAAAAAAGGCTCATATCTACAGGAACAAGCAAGAAAAGTTCCTTTTTTGGTGGATAACTGCTTTGCTTACAACACTACCATAACATTTCTCACTGCATTTTCTTTCACCACACACAACATTGCTTCTACAATCATGCAGTGTGGGTATCGTCAGGGTACTAAGGTTTATTCAGGGGTGAGATGTACCAAATTCATTAATTGCATTCATGATACTGGAAAATGAACTTTTGTAGCTCAGACTGGTAAAATGCATTCACCTGTTGTATTCCATGCACATGAGCCTGAGATAAAGTTATGAGGTGCAACAATTTTCGAAATGTTGGAAAACAGTTTTACTGCTGAGGAATGACCTTATTAGTTCCACATGCCTCTGCCTCCGTGCAGTCTAAACAAAGAGCAGTTCAATAAATGAGTCACCACTGACGATGATGTTACAGTTGTGCACGAACTCATTGGGAAATTCAGTTCTGAGGTGCAGGGCAAAGAGGTGGATTTTGTGTAAGATTCAGATGATGATAATTCTCCCTCAGGAAGAATCAGCTGCAGAGATGAGGGAGTGTCTTTGCTGTTTGACTTGCCATATCAGCATTTGAAGGCANGGATATTGTAAATGCTGTGAAAACCAAAGCAGATGATCATCTTAGAAAGACATATCTAAACAAACCATATTGCTATGTTTTATTTTTTGTGTTGAGTACATGATGGCAATTATACATTGATGGCAATTATATCATTCACATTTGTTGTTCCGCAGCTAATCTAGTGCCAGAACTGCCACTTATTAAATCTGTAATCAGCTAGGGCCAAAGTAGATTTTCTAAGCGGCATCTACTATGCATAAGCAAAACATTTTTTGCAGAAACTACATGAAACAAATGTACAAACATCTAACCTCGGTAAAAGGTGATAGCCATTTTATATGTCTCATGAAGAGAAAATCCCCAGTACGTATCAGCTTTATCTCCATTTGTAACTATTGACACATCACCTAATTTGTTAGCTACTGCCTCGACATCAGCCATTCTGGCAGCTCTGTTAAACACCAGATTCAAGAAACAGCATGCCACCAAACATTTGCATCGAGATAAATATGCACTAAGGCAAATAGTAAACACAAAGCAGCAATGACAAACTACTAAGCAGACAAAAAACACATATTTGCAAACACAAAATGCTTCATAATTCAACATTTCTTTATAACAATAATCTTGCCAGTGTCAAAAATTTTTTTTATCATTCAATCAAAATTTAGCAAAAAAAGTTCTCCACACCATACACACAAACATACAGGTGTATTGCTCATGTATTGATTAAGCTTATAAGCAAAAGAACAAATGATAAAACAATTTACTAATGCACCATTAAAAAAGTTTTACCAAAAGCATGACACTGAATGCAAACTTACCTATTAATAAATACCCACTGCTTGTGAGGTCACAGAAACGTACGTACTATACACAGCGCACTAAATTAAAACTTCCATACGGTATAGCAGTTGATATCATGAACTGTTATAATTCTTTAGCAGTGGTACCTATCCTCCAGCAAAGGTTCTCAAAAAAATGAAAAAGCAATAAGCACTGCAACTACATGTCCTTAACATTGCTCAACACAACAGAAAATAAACAAACTGTGTTGAGCCAAAATACATGTGATCACAAAGCAATATTCGAGTGAGTGCTGATTATCAAACAAGAAATGCAAGGAAATCTTTCCTATTCTGAGATGGACTTTATCCAGTTTGGTGTTATTCTGAATTTTTATGGAGCATCAAGTGCAGGTTGTTTTTAGGGTCAATTGTTTAAAAAAATTGTTGAAAACGTTGTTTTATCAAAATACTTTATTACTGGGAAGCCAATGGCAGATTTCAAAACAAGCACCAAACATGGTAACATTTTAAGAAAATAACAGCATGAATGAAACAATCACTGCAACAGATATACACTGAGATATGCACATTCTGATGCAAGATTAAACTGATAGTTATCCCAGCTGATGAACTTTACCATTAACAAAATTTAAAACTGTATATATGTTATAAACCTCATGGCAAAGCATCCAAACTTGTTATACACATTTCACAAATGTTTTTGTTAGTAGATTTTATTTGTCAGTACAATATGTGTAAGAATGAGACAAATCTGATGCTTAGCCATGTAAAAAAAGCACAGGCATCTCTTTGAAAAAAAGGGACCAAAGCAGTGTCAACCATACACATATGGGAAACACAGTTTGAGTATAATAGTGGAGAGATGCACTGCCTCTCAACAACTAGCTTTGGCACTACCAAATTGCACGAGGGGTCTAAAACAGAAAAATAACAAGCTTCAAAAGAAAATTTTCAGTGGGCATACTTAACCAAAATATGAAAAAAGTAGATACTAATATTGTTTCAAATTCAACAGTACGTCATACAGAACACTAAAGCGCAAACGCCGCAAAACAATCAAAATTATGCATGAACCTACTGATGCTACACACACATACCAGAGTACAACTCAGCCTTTAAACATTAAGTAAAACTTATATTTCACACAAAAAAATTTAAAATGACACATACCAGCTTTCACCCCACATCCATGCATTTTGACAAACTTGCAGCTTATGACTCGATCAACCCATGCCAAAACCCTAAGGCGACAATGAATTTATGTTCCCACTCACATAATGTTACACCATCACCACCCGTTCATTTTAACAGGCAGAAATGCAAGGTGCTTTAAAACTGGTAGGAAACAAACATAAGTTTTGTTTATCTGTGGGATTGTCCAGCTTGGATCAGACTTGCTTAGATTAAAACCCATCCTTCGAACTCTTGATGTTAACCATGCTTGTTCCATTAATATGCACAGTTTTTTTTGAGTAAAACCTCATTTCAAAATGTACCCATAGTGTACAGATGTTGAGCCCTACACAGGGTATCCAACTGACATGTGGATGATTTACTTAAGATGCAACAAATTGCTTCCAAATGTACACATATTGGCAGGTGGGAAACCTTTGCTGCAGCTAAAGAAATATGATAAACTGTCTATATGGCAAGAATTAGTAATAATATATCTTACTCAAATCTCTAGCATTCCAGAAAGATGAACTTGTATTTACTGCAAGAGCTAAGTCATGCCCTCTAATAGCAAAATACTGCAAAAAAGAAAATTCTTGCTTCTTCTAAAACATTTTTTGCTTTGAGCATTCAGGAATGGCTGTTATTATTTCTGCACTACTGCCTATGTTATAAAGTCCATCTTGAAAATCAACCAGTATTCTTCCAATTAAAATCACAAATTTCAAGAAAAAACACTAACCAGTTTAATGAGATTAATATTCAAAACATTTCTGAAAAAATACCCCACACATGATACATTTTTCTTGGATATTTTATATTTTACCCACAATTACCATGAAAATTTGATTTCAGTCTTAGTACTAGAATCCTAATATCACATTGGTCATGTCTGATTATACAGAAAACAGAAAAAAAATTATTTAGGAGGAATGTTAATGAACACGATTGTTAGATAACTGGATTTAAAATGTTATGACATTCACAACAGCAGTTTGCCGTGCCATCATGGGATTACAATGCAAATTACTGATTGCTAAACTTTTGGAGAACATCAGTTACAATCCTTGCAAATCATACTCATAGCTTTGGTGTAATGACCAGGGTGTCATGAACACTTGTCTAATGCACAGCAACCAAATTTTTATTCTTTCTTGTTTCAGAAATATGGCCTCTCAACATACTGAACATGTATATATTTAAGCCTTAAGTAGGCAAGCATGATTTTAACATTTGTTGGTTTCCTATTAAAACATTGCTGATTGACTAGACTGTGTCACCTTGGTGGCGACCACTTACTTTAATTTTCTAATAAAGTAAGATACTTCATGCATTACTCCAGTGAAGTACTGAAACAAGAATTACCTTTAACATTAAATTTAATACATCATGCAAGGCTTCCAACAATAGGGAGCATTTCTTTTAACACACAACACTCATGGTATTGCACAGAATCAAAACACAAAAAATTTTACTATTTTCAAAGATATCTAATACAACTTATAGAAATTAATCATTATCAACATAATAAGTTTGAGTTGTATGACCAGGAGCATTTGCTCCAAGCTAGATACTTTTGTACAACATGCGCATATCCTTCAGAACTTCAAGAAAACAACAAAGCAAAATTAGAAAGCATACCAGCATATTATATGAACAACTTACTTCTAGTAGATACACAATGATAGGATGGAAAATATATAGTCTATAAACTGTTTTCTTCTGACAGTTTATGAAGGTGAACATAGTGTGCAGTTTTAATTGTGCCTGAAAATTTACTGCAAGTCATTTCAAGCAGATTTTGTAGGATACATACACTACTTTTTACTGGGAGTTGCCTTGCAGGAATTTTTGGCATGACAGCATATTGTGAATATAGTCTGAAATTGAACCCTCATCTAATTAAAATCTTCTTAAATTAGTAGCGAAAAGATTAGCTAATGGAGTTGTAAAAAGTTTGTTTTTCTAATTGCTCATTACATTTTTAAACATAATTAACCAATTTGATCATTCTGTGTTTAAATTTGCATCTTCTGATGGAAAAACTGTTCTCAGTTATAAAAAAGTGCATTTGGATATATGATATACCATTACATTATATTACATCTTACATGACTACACAGCCAAGGTTAGCAAGCTTGCAATTTTAGTACTGATGGTACATGAACATCTACTATAACAGGGAAGAAGATTGCCTCTGTTAACTTAAAGGTTTTCAGCACATTATATCCCATTTCACTTTCAGTGGTTTCATGCAAACTTGATAAGTGGTTGAAAGAAACTAAAAATCAGTAAGCAAGATCATACCCAAGGTGTGTAACATACTAAGAACCTTAATAAAACAAAGCATCATAACATAAGACAACTGCAGTTGTTGGATTAAAAGTAGAGAAAACAGAAAACGCAGCTAGAATAGATGAGCCATTGATGTTTGGAATAGTACTTAGTACTACATGAGGTAAAAAGTGTAATCTAGTCAAAAACTTAAATTAGCAAATTCTCTTGGTGGCATGATCACTTGGTTTTAATTTAAAGCAGTGGTTCCCAAACTTTCTCTGGCCATGTACCCCTTCAGCATTTCACTAGATGAGCATGTATCCCTAAAAATTCTTATGATAAAGAAGCTGAAGAAAATAACAAAAAGATATTTACCAATAAGCATACAATGATTTTTGTAAATAATATTTACTGATATATATATAAATAATTCGAAATGAATAATATATAAATATATTATTCCTTTCTATTGCTAACCTTAAAAGAACCCCTTCAGATAGGCAAATGTATTCCTAAGGGTACATGTACCCCAGTTTGGGAACCCCTGATCTAAAGCATTGAAATTGTAACGAACTGCTTAAGCTTCAAGAAAAAAGAAGACTCACTAATTGTTTACCTAAGATATTTGAGTAAGCATAAACCACTGTATTGGCTTTTTCTAAAGAAATGGGGAGGTTTAAAAAATACTACCTGCAAATAATGTATGTAGAAAATGCTGACTATGTGAATATTTATGTTTCCACAATTTTGAAAAAGAACTTACCACTGAACATTTTGCCAGTAGTAAGTCTAATGATGTAAACTGAACACACAATATACATTTGGAATTCACAGGGTATACATGCTAAATTCAGATATCACAATCCCCTTGTGCACATATCACCACAAAAACTGAGAAGGTAACAGTTGCAAATGGTGATAACCTCTATTGAAAACAACACTTCCATTTGCATTGTGCACTTTGAAATACAAGTTCCGGTTCACAAGCGTGCAAAAATTTTGTCCGAAGATGTTTTTGGGACAACAAAACATGACTTTACATTACATTAGTGGATATAACAAGCTGCAAAATTTTGAAAGTTCATGAACCAGAAATTCATGGCAACACCAAAGTTTTTGATGGATAGTAGCAGATACCTTTTCTAATCACAAATACATATGGCAAGGCATTCAAGCTAAAGTGATGAAAAATCAATTTGAACATAAAGTTGTCGCACTCCAACTTGAGCATATATTGAATGCACTTGGCTTTGAATATAACTTGGATTGGCATTTGGAGCAATCTGAATCTTGATTGTACCCACATACACATCAGAACACAAAGTCCAAAAATGTGGTTCATGTATTCTATAAACTCCATCTAACTGCATCACTCTTTGATGACATCCATGTAGTGTTTGGTCCAAGCTCGTAGGGGTTCTTTGCATCAAAATGCCCACAGAATCTTGTAACAGTGGATAAACACTAAGGGCAATCAGTGCCCCAATCATAAGTGAACATATTGGATCTGCAATCATCCAACCAAAAAAGTACATCAACAAAGTTGACACAATTACACCTACACTGCCCAGAGTGTCAGCCAGAATATGGAGGAATACACTGTGTAAAATTTGACTTTGGGAAGTTTCAGGAGTATGCTCATGTGCATGAGAATGATCATGTCCATCACTATGATTATGTCCAGAATGATCGTGACCATGAGAATGTCCATGTTCATGAGAATGTCCATGTTCATGATGATGCCCATGATCATGTTTGTGTCCATGGCTGTGACTATGTGAATGTCCATGAGTGTGTGAATGTCCATGACCATGTGAATGGCCATGCCCATGGCTATGACCATGCGAATGGCCATGATGGCCATGTCCATGAAACACAAAAATTCCAACCATGTTAACAAGAAAACCCAGAACTGACACAATCAATAGTCTCTCATGCTTCACTTCAGGTGGTTCAACCAATCTCTCCACAGCTTCAGATATTATAAAAAATGCAATAAAAAGAAGAAAGAGAGCATTTATAAATCCTGCCAAAACCTCTGCTCTTACATATCCATATGAATACCTGTCATTTGCTTTCCACTTGGCAACTACAGATGCAGCCAAACCTGCAAGCAGGGCGGTGCAATCAAAAAACATATGAAATGAGTCAGAAATCAGGCCCAAACTATTGCTCCATATTCCCCATATCAATTCCACGAAAGCAAATGATAAGTTCAGCAGCAAGAAAAAAAATATATTCCTTGAGTTTTCATCATTGATCAGAGTATGAAACCAGCCTTTAATTTTTGAAGTCAAACGAAGCCCTGGCTTGTATTCATCATCTTTATGGCTAACAGGAAGCATTATCAACAGTTCCTATTGATACAATAGTTGTTCTATAACAAATAAGAGCATCCACAACTGTTCATTGCATGATATAAAAGGGTGTCTATCTCAACCTGAAGTTAATTACTTGCAAAACAGCAGAAACCATTCCTAAAAATATTACCAGCAATGCTAATTGCTGACATAAAATACACTTGTAAAGTTGCATTAAAAATAAGTATTTAGCTCAGTATTGCTGTATAGACAAAGCCCGTGACTAAATTACAAAAGATAAAAAGTGATGTCAGAACCTGAAGATGTAAGAAAATTTCGATGCTAAATACAGATTACTGCTTAAAATTTTGTTACAAGTGGGGTATAAAGAGAAATTGCAAAACTTTGAATTTGCTTTAACTCTGTGCAGTTATTCAGCTGTTAGATCAATGGAAGGTTATCGCTGCATAAAAGTTTGCTACAATATTGGAATTTCTTAACACTTTGAGAGCCAGTCTACAAATGTATTGCACATAAATTCTAGCCTAAAACCAGCAGTTTTCGATTGCCTTACCAATGCCCTAGCTCCTCCACTGATTGCGCTAGAGAGCTGTTCAAGGGCTCAAACGGATGGGCCAGTCTTCTAGTCTGCACTCGAAAAAAATTTTTGGGTTGTGGGCTGCAGATTTTTTGTAAGTGACATCACAAGTGAAGTAGTTTTTGGGTCATTTTTGCTCATGTTGCCTGGCCTAGGGTCCAACCGCTAAGCCAAAGTTTTTCTCTGAAGTTTTCATTGGAAACTAGACTCGAGTTTGAGTCTTTTGAACCTTTGATTGACTTTCTAGTATTTCTGGTTCAAAAGTTATGATCTGAAGTAAACAAAATAATTATTTAACCCTTAAACGACCGCGCAAGCCAATATATTGGCCCGCCCTATTTTGGCCAAAAAATTGCCAGCCGGTAAAGCTAGAGAGCTGTTCAAACCCTCTACAGATTCAGCAAGTCTTGGAGTCAAAATCGAAGAAAATTTTTTGTTGTTTTGGGTTTTGAGCTTTTTCTGGGGGGAACGTCACAAGTAGGGGTGTTTTTGTGTTATTTTGGTCATCTTTGCCTGGACCTGGGCGCCGTCCCAATGGCCCATTTTTGAAATCAAAGTTTAGTTGAAAACTAGGTCAAAATCCGCGTCTATAGAGCCCTTGATTGACTTCCTAGCATATCGGGAGCAAAAAGTATGGCTCATAAACCAAAAATTGACCAAAATTTTGCTCCCTCAAAAGCCACTCTGGGGGGCATTTCTCCCCAGGCAATAACTCGCCGTCAGATTGAGCTAGAGAGCTGTTTAAACCCTCTAAAGACTCATGAAGGTATGTAGTTTGCAATAAAAAAACATTTCAGTTTAGGATGTCTGTTTTTTTTAATGCTTATATAATGATAGGATGTTTATGTTATTTTTTGCTGACCTCAGAATTTTGGCTGACCTCCCTTTAAGACCAGCAGGAGCCATTTTAATGATATAAATTTTTTTTTGAGTTTAGCTGTTTTTTGGTTACATTTCGAGACTTAGAAGAGTCTGAATGGGTTTTTAGCGTTCCTGGTTCCAAGATTAGGGCTAAAAAACATTAAAATTAATGAGGGAAATCCCTCACAAATATTGAGAAAAGCCCCTTACCAATTAGCTGTTTTTTGGCCTAACTTTTGAACCAGAAACACTAAAAACTTTAGCAAGGGCTCTAAAAATGCGTATTCTTGCCTAGAATCCAAAAATACTATGAGCCAAAATATTGGCGAGTGGGATCAGATGATGATGTCATATAATTCACCAAAAAACATCCACATGTCATGATCCCATTGGCTCAAAATCCCCCAACCACATTAAAAATTTTTTTGTTTTAATTCTGAACTACATGACGCCACTTGTCATTACAGGGTTTGAACAGCTCTCTAGCTCAATCTGCTGCCGAGTTATGGCTGGCCAAAGTTGGCCCTGAAAGGGCAAATTATGACTTTTCTGAAAAGTTTTGAATTAGGCCAAAAACTGGGTTTTTGACACATAATAAAACTGGGTTTTCGACACATAATTTTGGCTACAGGTATGCTAGCAAGTCAATCAAGGGCTCTATAGACGTGGATTTTGACCTAGTTTTCAACACAACTTTGAGCCAATAGAATGGGTCAATGGGTTGGGGCCCAGGGCCGGCCAAAATTTCCAAAACATGTGCTCATTGTGACGTCACCTCCAGAAAACCCCCACCGAAAACTAAAAGCCTTTTTTCGATGTCGACTAGAAGACTTGCTGAATCCATAAAGGGTTTGAACAGCTCTTTAGCTCTAGCGGCTGGTGATTAATGGCCAAAAAAGGGCCGGCCAATCGCGGCTGTTGAAGGGCTAATTAGTCAAATATTTTTATTACTTTAGATCATAACTTTTGAATCCGAAACCCCAGCAGGTCATCCAAAGTATCAAAAGACTCAGATTGTAGCCTAGTTTCCAGTAAAAAAATTCAGCGAAATGCTGCCATCTAACGGTTTGAGGTTAGGGCCAGCTGAAGTGGGTAAAGGTGGCCTAGAAGTCCTCCACTTATGACATCACTCACAAAAAGTCTGCAGCCCCCAAGCAAAAAAATTTTTTCTAGTGCAAACTGCAAGACTTACCATGTCTTTTAAGCCTATGAACAGCTCTCTACCACTTTCGGTGCTCGAGTTACATGGGCGCAAAGCCATGTGCGATCTGGTTTATTTTAGATCACAACTTTTGAACCAGAAATGATAGAAAGTCGATCAAAGGCTCAAAAGACACCGCAACCCTGCTTGCAAGTAATATCTATTCCAAAAGAGTTTTTACTTAAAGAGGGTTTACAGCACCAAGCACGAGAAAGCATACATATGAGAAATCCCACGGAAATTCTAGGAAAGCAATTTTGAAAGAATTGAAGGATCACCAACCCCATAATCAGGGGACAACCAGGCAATTGCCCCTCCTAAGAGACTTTGCATTGAAGATGTACTCCATGTGCGTAATTTGTGAAAGTACTTTCTAAATTATGAAACAATTGAAAAGTGACACACGAAATAGAATACCTGATGAAACCTGGATGCCTACTTGCATCTGCCGACTACGGAAATGAAAGTGGACATTGACTTTATAACTGAAACCAAAAAAAATGGTTTTCCTATTTTGTTGGTGTGTTGTGTATCTTTTTTCTAGCAAAAAATCTTTATTTTAAGTCACAGACAAACAAACAGAAAACAAAAAATTAACCTAGAGTCAAAAATTGCTTCAGGCGTGCAGCAAAAATTAGGACTATTAGAACAGTAAATGAGTCTCTTAATTGCATTGGAGTTCTCTCTTTGTAGCCCGCAAATTTTTCCTCAAAATTTTTTCCACTTATGGCATGTTAACTCTTTTGTGTCCGGCCACTGCCTCAAGTTGAATAGGAAATTAATTAAATCAAGTGCACTAAACTAAGAAAATACACCAAACCTTTTTGAGTAATTTAATCTGGTGGTTTTCTACAAGCAGCGCTGTTACCATGAGGAAATCAGCAAAAAAAAAATATAAAATTCAAACGATTCAGAGAACAGTCACTTGCAGAAACGTAACTCAAGATAACGGTAATACAAACAATTTTTGGAAAGGCAATCACTGGTTTTGCCGTCAGTGCCTGAGGACCTTTTGTTATTTCTTACGACCAGAATCAAGAAAATGGCTGTTTGGAAAACTACATTTGCGTCAGAGCATTTAAAAAGAAGAGCACTCCCAANTGACCAGAAGTTTTGCACTCTTTGCATGCTTTGCCTNTTGCAGCCTTGGTGATTCCAGCTAACAGCGCTGACCGGGCTAACCATGCAAAGAGCGCAAAACATAAGTTGACTCTCATGTGCTCTTTCAAACACATTTGCATTAACACAGATACGAAGATGTGTTTAAAAGCCCTTTGTTCAAAGAAATAGTATGAGCAGAAATTCACACTTGACTTTTTAAAAAAGTTAAAAACTTTGGATTTCGCAGTGATGAATCGCAAATAAAGCACAATTTAACACGCAAAGCTTAGGAGAAAATAAGACTGATGGTTACCGTGCTGAAAACAGATTTTTTCACAGATGAAAACTTCAAGAAAAGTCCACATTTGTTTACTCTGATTTTGATACCCTCCTGACAACGTACTGCTATGCAAAGCAATGCTAGTTTGCTACCAATTATTTATAACTTTCATGTTATGCTACTGCTTATAGCTGTAAACGTAATGTTTCCTAGTGAACTTTGCCAATAATCTGGGAAACCTTGCTAGTAAGCCTAATAGTTTCTAAAAAAATTCCTACTTTACAATGGCATGCCGTGCATTTTACGCTTAAATCTGCAACGGTATCATATCTTGATCATACTCCTGCTAACAGCATGACTACACAGCTACAAACGCATTGGATATTTTATTATATACCTATTCATTATAGCTTAGTTATTTTTAGATCGCTACACTACTACAGACCCAGTTTGATCATTCTGACTAGAAAGTAAGATGCTGTGGTAGTTATGTTTTTTTTTACTTCTACAAGAGTGGTTCACAACCATTTTGCTGAAGGGGGCCAAATCCAGACCTACAATTTTGTTAGAGGAAAAATTTTTTCCGCATGTCAATTGAAACGTTTTGTTTTATTGCACTAATGAAGCCTGTTACACAAAATATTAGAGGTGTTACTGAAAGACACAGCCTAACGAAAGGAATCCTTTCCCAGCAAAGAATCAGACACCAAGCTCTTACAGAGTATAAATTTCGACTATAAGGTAGGCGTCATCAGCTCTTATTCAAACTGAATCTGTTACAGAAAGATTGCTAAAAGCCGCACAAAGGATGCTTTGCAGATGCATGCGGCTCTTAGAACAGTGTTTGAGAACCATTGTTCAACCAATAACACCACGCCTGCCAGCTACGATGCCAGCCACAGCCTTAGTGATTATTAAACCAAAGAAACATCAAAGGCTTGCAGATCCATTGTTGCAGTGTGGTGTCGTAACTCGTA
>JGI24159J19872_10007768_pt1 | contig 14049 bp, 9 predicted proteins | sample Ectturendosymbi4_FD_19872 | JGI IMG/M metagenome (IMG submission 19872) | reverse complement strand
GTCAAATGTGCGCATAAATGCAACTTACAGCGCATAAATGCAACTTTCGCTGAAAATAAATGCAACTTTCTCGCTTTGTTACTGCAACAAAAACTTGCCCTATTAATCATAGTTTGTTTCACTAAAAATGAATCCAGTCTAACCGACTTTGACAGAATTCGCAAAACTGCAGTTCAAGCCATTTATGGATTAATTCGAATTTAATTTGCCACTGTAAACGGTGTATTTTTTACACGAATGAAAATGTAGCTTTGCCTTTGCTTTTGCTTTTTTGTCAACCTACGCAACGGGGAATATCTAGTAGATACGTGCAACCGAAAACTTCCAAAAATGGGTTGACTCATGTTTCCCAGAAGATTCCCGTATGTAAATGTATATTTAGATAGCGTGCGTCAACCGGAAATGGCATTTTACCTTACACAGCGTTTGACAATCTTTAAAAAAATATCTACTGACTTACTGTTCTCCAGGAAAGCCTTACCTGGTTGGTTGAATCACATAGAGACGCCACAGATGAAGGGTTTACCTATAAAAATTAGGAGTAGTCTACTCGGCGCTTTTCAAGTTTGCGTGCATTTGGTGAAGACCTAAACATGTTCTCAACGCGTGAACTTGGTAGTGAAGGACATCGTGGACGACACAAAACGGGAGGGGGTCACTGGCTGGTTTTTACTAACCTCTGCATAACATTCAAATTTGGATTGAATTGTGTTTGGTAATGCAGACAAACTTTCAGTTTCTTTGCAAATGAGATGTTTCCTTTGCAGTGACGACACATTTTATCAGCGCAGTAACAGAGTGTTCCACAATGAGACAATTTTTTCCGTTACGGTTAGGGCATACACTGCTTAATTTTACATTTTACATAAATATTTGTCACTTGTTCATATGAATAAAACGAAGCATGACAGCGAATGCAAGGCTTCATAGTGATTTCATATTGCATTTTTTCAAAATTGAAAAAAGCAACGTTTTCAGAATTGCTAAATTTTATTTCATCGCACGAATGACCTTTCGAATCCCCTTAACTCCTTTACCAGTTAGTGGTTTTGAATAGAGAAGCAATTTTGAATAAAGAGATTGCCCTAAACGGTACACTTGAAATATGTTTTGTACTTAAAGAAATGCCCATTTTAAGATATGCACGATGCAAGTTCTCCGCTTATTCTCCACAAGAGAACCGGAAATTGCGAACTTCGCCCAAACAAGTTGTCAGCCCATATTCTGAAAGCATTTTTTTCTTCTTGCAGTTTTCTCCGGGTTACCTGAATATATCTGGCGATTCTGACAAATGCTCTATTTGAACGTCCCAAATGTACCGTGAATTCTCAACGCGGTTACAATCGATGGTGAGGTACCATCTACGTAATCTACAAAATCAGGTATGGACCTATTTAAAAACACACTAGAAACGGAAACTCAGCTCTGACAAACGAAAACTGGAGTATAGCAAAGAGCTAGCTTTAATATTCGCAACTCACATTGACAACACACGTCTGCACACCTACGTTGCAAAAACCGAATCCTCTCTTTCCTGCTTCGCTCTGTTTGTAAACTGTCAGCGATATTTTCAATGGAATTTTTGGCAGACATGGGACTGACTCGAGCTTGATTGAGGCGTGGAACCAGTTCGCGACAGGCAGGCCCTGCGCTTCAGGGTAGTGCGCTCTGAAAATCTGTGCATGCATTTTGTTGCAATGCTGCACAAGTGATGAACTCGCGTTTCACATTTACGAGTTGTCTGATGATGGGATGCATAAGAAAAGAATCATATGGTTGCAACAAGCAAATAATAATGAATGGACGTGTAGTTATTCATTTAAAGGCAGTGATATCCCTGTTAAAGTTTTAGAGAGTTGAGTGATTTCATTGTTAACATCAGCAAGGGGTTGGCATCAACCTAGTTTGGATAAAAATTGTTTTATTAATAGGTTTGCTTTTGTGCCAGCGATATTCATGCTTGAAGGGTTCTCGTTGGCCAAAGTAACCATAACGTTTGGGTATTGTTGAATATAAATAGTTCTTTGGATAAAACGTATCAACATCTGAATGTGCAATAACAAATCAACTATTCAATGTACTTTGCAGTGCTTCAGACTGCGTTAGTGGCGAGTTTGTTTCCTGCAAAGCTACAAACTTTTTATATGATCGTTGATTCTGTGTGCTGTGGTGCAATTTATGCCACGATCCTAGCGTTTATAGATTTTGTGAATTGTAGTTAATACTGGAAGGCAAATGAAGAATAAATCAGTCAACATCAGACTTTGTTGTACGTTGCTAGTTTTATATTCCTGCTTTTTTGACAGTCTTTGAAAATTTGTAATTTTATGGAGCCAACAATCTCGTGGACATGACGATTGGTGAAGTGCTAATCAGTTGTGTAGAAATAAGGTGGTTATAGATATGCTTTAACGCATGCCAATAAAATGCAACAAAGAATGCTTTACATTCGGTGTCAGTCAGATGGATTTTATCCTTGTATTAATGATTTAAGTCTTCAACAAAACAGTTTCCGTTAATGACAGTGCAAATTGTAAATCGCTGGTTTGAATGCAGTGAGGAAGCAGTTGAAATTTTTTCCTTCATTTGCACATACTGTGAAAGTATCCTTTTGTTAACAAATTGGAGAAACGAATTAAAGCTCTTCAGGTCTTCCGGCGTTACAGGGAGTTGTCTTTGCTCAATTTTGCCACTGGCTAAACAAATTCTTTGAACCACAAAAAAACTAAATTGCTTAATGGAAGCATTGCGCATTGGTGGGAGTTCAGCGTTTGATTGCACTGGTGCATTTCACTGGGTTGCTTTATAAATAATTCTGCAATGGGTCATTTGGAACAGATTCACCGAGTATGCAGTATGTGGCAAACATAATGTTCAAAAAATTATTTTTGCAGTGAACATTGTAAATCATAAGCTCTTAGTTTCATTGAACACTTCTCGATCAGTCCTTGCAACCCTTTTAGTCCCGCACGGGCCACTTTTTAGATGATCGCACATAATATCTCAACGGATTGAGCTAGAAAGCCAGTGAAGGCACCATCGGATCAGGGAGACAGCACTGCGTCATTTGCGGTAATTTGCGCGCACCTGCGACGTCACTGTGATTTCGTTTTCGGGAAAAAAATGTATTTCTCGTAGGTTAGGGAAACCAGTTTCGTCCAATCAAACAGCCATTCAGCTCAACACAAAGACAAACTTTCTACAATAAACGTTCTACACAATTGTCGATAAACACCTTAACTTTGCAATGATGATAAAAAGAATTTTTTGTGGTAGAGGGTCCAACGGGACAAAAACCACTGATTTCATTTTTTTGTGGTTCAAGTCACTTTTCTGCAACTCAGTACCTACCAACCCAACCAAAGTTGCGAAGCAGGTGTGTTTGGGTGTTTTGCAACTTCGCACCAAATTTCATGCCTGAACATTGGCAGGAAAATTTTGTTCTTAAAGAATTAAACGATCCACAAGGTGGCTGAGCGAATTTCTCGGTCTATTTTTGGCAATAGCGCCCCAACCCTCTAGGCTAGCAGGCTAATCTCGTAGAACACTTCAAAGAACAAACCAAGTCAATAGCCCCTGTATTTTTTTGTCAGGACCCCCAAAAGTGATCTGAATGTCAGTTGACCTTCCTTACACTTTCGCTCCCTAATTTTCTCCCCTAAAACAGGCCGGTGTTGCTTTTTTGGAATGGCTTGCTTGAGGTGAAGCGTAAACACCGGATCGAAAATGCGAACAAATATTTGAAAATCCGAACGAAACTCTGAAAATTGCCAAAAAATCAATACGACAAATGCACAAATATGCACAAATATAGATTTGTCTCAAGTTTGAATGCAAAGGTATATTTTTTTCACGTTCATTGGATTCCGTGCTGTCTCCCGAATTTAGGGACGGTTTCACTGGTTCTCTAGCCCAATTGGTTCAGGAGTTCTGGCCGATCATATTTTCCCGGTCACAAAAGTGGCCCGCAATACATATATCTACATACAAATTCAAACCGTGTCTAGTAACCCCGCGTTTTTGTATTCGAGATTTGATCAGTAACTGACTCATTTAGAAGTTTGGGAAAAAGAGCATTTCATTTACGTGCTTTATTAATAATTGAATACCGTTGGAATCGAATATGCTGCTGTGCACCGAATTAATATTTGCAGAGTCCATGCCAGGCACTAGTAAAATAGCTGTGCTTCAAATTTTGAATACAGTGTTTGGATAAACATTTTTCCATACAGTGTGATGTATGTTTCATGTATGTCCTTAGCTAGGTGTTAAGTTTCTTGCTGACAGCAACAGCTGGAATGTGAATGCAAGGCCAAATCTAAGAACTGTGAGGCAGATGCTCAGAACCGAGCCTGGTGGCTTCTGACAATGTTCTTGCACCGGCTAGCATATTTGTTTCAGTTGGGTTGGATGGCCAATCAAAGGCTCTAAAGACTCGTATTATAATCTAGGTTCCACTAAAAACTTGAGTCAAAAATTGGCGCTTGCCGTTGGCGCCCATGGCCCGGTGACCTCGGACAAAATGCGTAAATCTACCCCACATTATGACGTCACCAAAAACATCCGAAACTTTTCTGATTGTTTTGATCTAAACTACAAGACTTCCCTCATATTCAGAGGGTTCGAACAGCTCTCTAGCTCAACCGGCTGGCGCGCTATGGTGATGCAAAATGACGCAGTAAGTGTCTCACCAGGGTCCTGAAGGGATATCGTCCAGCTCCTAAAGTAATATGAACCAAATGTCATGTACCGAATTTTCTATTTTTATGTTTATGGGAACATGGTGGAGCAAAATAGAATGTACTAACAACCGCAGAAAACCTGTAATGTAAAAGTTTGTCGCATAAATATTTTCCGGGAAATTTATGGAATCTTGGGCAAAATATCCTTTGAACCCCTACAAATGTGCATGCTCCCGCACCGATGAATTTGTAGCTGGAGTGAAGTAACAACCTTACTTTTCGCATCCAAAAGATGTGCCGTATCCATTTTTCTCCGCAAACAAAAACAGAATATTTTGAATCCTTAAGACTTTGAATTTATTTACATTTGTATATTTACTTGCTACGTTTGATTTTTTGCAATAAGCCTTCATAGCAGGGGTGGCCAAACTGCGGCTCGCAAGCCGCATGCTGCTCTTAGAACCTTTTCAAGCGGCCCTTTATGCTTTCCGAAAAATTATGCATTTGTTTTTTAGTTTTTTATTTCTATTGAAAAGTGTAGAAATATTGTAAAATCGTGCTGTGGTAGCAAGCGTGCCGTACATTACTTTTGTAAGTCGTTCCAAAAAGAATTCTGATGTCACAGAAGCGTAGATTGCAAATAAATTCGTGTTTTTAGATTTTTAAGTTGTGGTTCTTTGTAACTTATAGATAAAGCAGGTTTGGTCATCCCTGTTTTGTTTGTAAAGAAATGCCTTGTAAATTCCTATTTGCACAAAGTGCACCTGCTTTTTTGCAGATTGCTTGTTTTAGTTTTTCGAAAGTGTTTTCTGCAGGATTAAACCTTTCCACGAACTCCAGGCATGTCTGAAGATAAAAGTGATACTTCAACATTATCAAAACTTGCTAAAAAGGTTAATCCTTTTAAAAAGTCACCAAAAGGTCAAACTCAAACAAGTAAGCTTTTTCGCCAAAACGAAGAAAAGAAAGAAACGTCACTGAAAGACACTGCTCCGGAATCTGCTTCAAAGTCGTTAACTGATTCTTCGGAAGGCAAGCCCCCCAAACAATTAACTAGTACTTTCAGTTTTGTGGAAACACTTCGCTCCCCCACTGGAAGTCCCATATACGGACTAGTGGAAACACCAGGCGATGGGTCGGTTAAGTCTCTCCTAAGCTCGTTAACCCTAGAAGATGAAATAGAAGCTAAAAGAGATAGGCAATTGCGCTCAACAGAAAACTTGATGACTCAAATTCATGATCAGTTAGTTGTAAAGCTACAAAGCGCTGAAGATGGAAAGTCCGTCTTCCGTCGAGTGACGTCTGCATTCAGAGGTTGCGGTGGATACCAGGTTGTTTATCATTTCAACTTTCTCCCGCGAGTCATGAATGAGTTTTGTCGTGGAATCGTTGCTGAAGGTGGAAGCTACTGGGCATTTGTACGTCAAATGCTTTGCCTGGCAATTGCAGAGTCTTCTCATGTGGACGGAATATGCCAAGAAGATGTGGAAGTTGCAGCTTATGCAGCCTATCGGGCGGCTGTCGATTATGCCAATGCTGGCATGAACGAGCTGAAAAAGCATTTCAACGAGTGGGATGATCTTTTGAAGGTTGAAGAAAGCGAAATATCAAAACATTTGTGGTTCATTGGGAATGATGCTAGTTTTTTGATACCCGAGGCTCCCACGTCGAAAAAAAGAGAGCAGAGCGACAACACTCGAAGTACTTTCACGCCTTCTGCAGTTTATACTAAAACCAAATTGCCATCTTCTTCGGAATGGCGAATTGTATCGGAAGTTAACAGTGGTGATCACGTAGTGGTAGAGTATATGCGCATCTCTGCAGGCGAGTTAAAGCGACAGCCCTCCATGCACGAATACGTATGACAATCTTGAAAACAATGGTTAATATATCAACAGGTGAAAACAAGATATCAGTTTTGTTGGCAGTATGTCTTTCATTTTTCGCATTGGTCAATGTCCTCCAGTTTTTGCGAACACAAGAACTTAATTTTTTGCCTTGGTGTGCATTTGCGTTCTTATTTTCTTTCCTTGAAATAAAGCAAGTGTTGCATTTCCTCTGCAGGAGTCTGGTTCATTGGTTTGTTTGCCGTTTTTAGCTTCTGCAAATACGAACCGCTTTCAACCTCACAGTAGCATTGGAATATGTTCTTCCGTCATGCAAAACAGTGTATAATCTAGGGGTGTTTGGACTAGACTGTTTACAGCTACTCAGAAAAGGAGACACATTTAGTGGGAAAACAGAATGTAGTAAAAAAAATTTATCGGTCTCGTTCAGTCGACAAAATACTTTCGAAGAGATTCGTGTGATCACCCAGCGAAGTGTTTCCCAGACTTTTTAGGCTTGCGGCACCCTGAAGGAGAGAAATATATTTTGTGGCACGCATCGGCGAACCCACATCAATTTACTTGAAATTTTGATGACATTTTGAAAGTGTTTTTAAAGATATATGTAAAATCATATTAGCTCGCGGCACCCCTGAGTATTGTAAATGCCCCCCCCCTGGTTGCGAAATACTGATCTAGCGTTTTCGCGTATTTTCAGATCACAACATGGTTTGTGTGTCGTGCAACGCTTTTGCGACTAGACACGTTCATGCTAAAACCAGGCCGAACACCATTTGTACTCGTTCCTTGATGCATCAAGACAGATAATACTTCATTCTTGTTTGAAACAGCATATTTGACCATAATTAATTTCATGAATCATTTGGTTTCTGAATCTGCTCAAGATTTTCTTTACCAATCCGGCAGCCGTCACCTGCGTAGATACCGTGGCCTATTATTCATTTTCGCACCCCCTTTATCCAATGGAAAGGTCGCGGGGGCAGCAGCCTTGGGATTCGGAAACATGAATGTTTTCAACGATGAACTCCAAGACGGGCCCAGGCAAGGTCAGAATTATAATCATGCTATCTGGTACTTGGTCGACTTTTGGACGGTCTTCCTTTGGATTTTAAGCAGCATGTCTTGCACCGCTGACCCTTCCTGGGCATTCTGGTCACACGGCCTATCCAGCGCAGGTGAGATATCTTTATACGTGGCTTTACATTCAGGCCTTCACAAATTTCACAATTGCCATTTTGACACGAAGTGTCATACCGTGAATCTTAGAAAAGTCCTGTCTTTGCTGCTTGTACTTGAGACAAGGATCATGAACGCAGGTGGCTATTGGAAAAACAACCAATTGATTTGAACACCCGCGTTACCTGCGGGATGAGTAAAATGAAGCACTTACCTCGACCCTCCTTTCAAAGGCCGTGAAACAAATGTTATATTTGTGCTTTACTGTCAGGGCCAGTTGGGTTGTGTTTCATAGGTATGCTTCAAATGCACATAGCTTATGTTTGAACATTATACTAATGTATTACATTTTGCAAGATAGGAATCTACAATAAATTTGGAAACACTAACGGTGTCTACGTGCATATTGTATTTCTACGTTCATGCTTCTGTGCACAATGCGAAGATGCATGCAAACACTGTAAAAACGCTTTCATTTCTTGACAGAATTTAAGAAAAACGTGTTCATTGAACCTGCTGTTAATCTTATTATTTGAAAATCCGCAATTGTCAAAACATTTTAACAATTCTATTTTATGAGAATTCTTATGTTAAACTCGATTTAATGTCTTCTAAAAGTAATTAATTTGTGTACGTTTAACGCCCGCGTCGGCCATTATAGTGGCCGGTAAACATATGAGCGACCATAACTTCTGAACGGATAGAGCTAGAAAGTCACCGAAGTATCATTTGCACCAGTGAGGCGTGCCCGCACATTTCAAAATACGTCGCGCCAACATCTGACGCCATTGTGATGCCATTTCCGGGAAAAAAACGTTTTTCGCGTGTGTTAGAAAACTGAGTTGCGTCCATTCAGTAGGCTACAGAGCCTAAACCAAACACGTTGGAAACAAACTTTCTGTATACAAAATGTTTGCGAAGACCTCACCTTTGCAGTGATGATCTAAAAGTTGACACTTCCTTTTATTGGGGTGTCCAGGGGGCAAAAAACTCGGATTTCGGGGCTATTTTGAGGTTCAAGCCACTTATTTGCCAGCCGGTTTTCACCAACCCAGCCAAACGTGCCAAAAAGGTGTATTTCGGTGTTTTACAACATTCCACAAAATTTCAAGCCAAAATGTTGACCGGAAAATTTTATTTGGGAATTAAATCAAAATATCCATAAGCTGGTAGAGCAGTTTTCAAGCCCCATTTTTGGCCAAAAACGTCCAAGCAGTTAGGCTAGCAACCTTCCCAAGGTCTTTTATGGCTTCCGAATAGCTTCTTGAACATTTTTAGCCATTCAGCAAGTTGCTACCGCCTGTATCAGGTTCTCTGGACCCTAAGCAGTGATCTAGAATTCAATTTTCCAATCTCCACTTTTGGACCCCCTAATTTTCTCCCCGAAATAGCCCGAATCGAATTTTTCGAACAGATCCTGTTTTCGACTATTTCGGCAGTCGGGGAAGCGCAAAACCCGGTTCGGGCGGCTAAACTGGATGCGGTGTACGTTTTTTCGCATTTACTCCAGATTTTGCTAAAATTTCAGTACGGCAAAAACACAAATATAAATTTTTCGCAAAAATTTCAAATGTAAAGATATGTTTGGTCATTCGCAATCGATTCTATGCTGTCTTCTGGATCCAGGTATGTTTTCACTGACTTTCTAGCTCGATTCGTTTAGGAGTTTAGCTGATCAAATGTTNATCGGTCACTGTGGTGGCCTGCGCGNGAGTTAAAGGGTACAATTTAGATTACAAACCGCCAGATAACGCTTATGTTTCAAACTCCAAATGCCTACCGCAACTTACAAATTTTGCAGCACTTTTGCAAGCTAATGTAGATTGCAATGTATATAAAGCAGTTTAGGCGCCAAACACGTTTAGAATATTTGGTGCTGGTGCGGTGAAACTTCCAAGTTCCAATGGAAAAATCAGCTGTGAAGTAACAATTATCCGTGTTTGTGGTTACTTGTCTGTGCTTTTGCTAAGTATGGCATTACAAACGAATGACCTCGGCCCAAAGTCATAAGTAAATCACATTTATTTCACACAATGCAAGTAAACTCCAAAACGTTTATAGTTGAGATTTTGATCAAAGTGGAAAGCTTGGTTGGTTTGATTTCTAAAGCTTAATCGAGACAAAACCCTATGTNACAGCAAATGNTTTTTGCGTAACTGCATCTCACATTAATTTACTTACACGAAACTGNTAAAACACTAAACATGCCTACGGACGTTACCGAGTCGGATGGGAACCCATTGCGGTCCGGATGTTCCCCGCGGGCTGGACTTTGGCACCGCAGNAANNTNCAATAAATTTTTGTATGAATTAACAGTCAAGTCTGGAGTAAAACAATCAGATATTCGGCGGTTTATTCAGGCAAAGACAGAAAGTGAGCCAAGGTGGTCCAGTCAGCAGCGTGCTGCCGGCGTCAAGAATAAGAACGAATTACGTGACATTTAAGCTTGTGTGCAGTGCACTGAGTTGCTGCAGAATTATTGACAGAAAATGTCTCAAAAACGAAAAACGTCATTCGATTTTGGTTTAACAACAGAGGTTTTCATATCCCGTGACAGAACGGCACCAGAGGGTACGAGTTCAAATATTCAGAATTTAGTGGCTATTGGAGCAAGTAGCCTAGGTTGATGCAAAAACTACTTGATTATGACAAAGCTGAATGTTTAACAAAAAAATCTCTACATGCAAAGGACTCTCATAGCCATAATTTGCTTGAGAGTAGAAATTTTTTCTTTAGTGCTACAGACGCAACAAGAACCACACTGGGTATCATCCAGCTTTGCTTCAATTATTTTCGTGGCATCTTGGCATACACTCTTCCTGGGAAACAAAGCAAAGAGATGTTGCGGTAGTTGGTACATTCACTCCTGTCTCCCTTTTGTGAATGAGGACGGTGAATTTGCTAAGACTTTCGGCACTCTTCCAAAACGCCATGCCACTTCACACAGGAGTCAGCCAATCATCCAGCGTTCCAAGTTCCTCCAATTCAATATAAATCTTTTCGCAATTAGTTTTAAACTCGGATTCAGCAGCGGCATCATAGAGCTTATTGATGCACAGTTCTACGGAAGATTTCATCTGTGCACAGTCAAAACATTCCGCCTGAAAACTTTACTCTGTTCTGTCAGGGGAGATCCCAGGGTTGACAAAAGGAAAACAACCTGTTGAAATTTTTTGCTTTCACACAGTAAGACAACGCACATTGCATCATTTTTATTTTTTGACCGCTGCTTAAGTGCTGCCCATATACCCAAAATCTCACTCCTAGCTCTCATTGTTGCCTCACTCGACAACCACCTTGTTTTGGATGCGCACTGCCGCTGCTACTGCCGAACTTATAGTCTTCGTTGTACTGTAGTCTGATGCTTCATTGTAGCCTGATGCATCGCCAGGCAAGCTGATCGAAACGGTAAAACAGTAAAACATTTCCATAATTGCATGAAAGTGCTTTTGCAGTTTCGTACAACATACTGTACAAATCTGCGGCAGTATAGTAAGAGGCCGAAGCGAAGCGGTGCGCATGACCATGCACAGGTAACAAACTTACAATTTTCCTTTCCATCTTCTGCGCCAGAAAATTGTGTTGACCTATAACATTGCAGCCGTCTGTTACAAATTACAATAGTCACGTGCAGGAAAACATGCTTATCTCAAATCGTTTTACTTCAATACAAAGCAAATCCATATTTCGGCCTTCAGAATTTAGGGTGTGATTTCAAAATTTTAGGGTGTAATTTTGACACCCAAAAACGGCTTAAAAATGCACTGACAGCAGTTTCAGTTTGCAGTTACTTTGCTCATGCAAGGTTTAAACAAAGGTAAAACTTCAGGTCTACATAAAACTACATTTCACAACATGCCTTACCGGGGACGTACTTGAAATTTTCTCCTCTGTAAAAATTTGACCCTGCCTACGGCTGTTGTAACCTCTCCGCTGGCGTTCCGCTGAATGCACGGTTCACCACGAATGGAATGTGCGCAAAGAACAACTCCAATATATACGTGGCGCGAACAAGCAGTAACAGAGTGATTGCGACACATGATCTCTAATATTGCTTGCTGCCACAGTGTGAAGCTTTGCACACCTGCCACTAGGATTATCCTATCGCAGCACGGCCATGTAGGCCCTTGTCGACCCAAGAGCAAGCTGGCTTCCGTCACGGTAAATCTACAGTGGACCAAGTTACGGGACTTAGAATATTGAACTGGCCTTCATCAGGAAAAAAGTGCGCGATGTTGTTTTGCTGGATTTGACGTCAGCCTGCGACACATTCTGGCACAAGGGTCTTCACTTAAAACTGTTATAAATCATTAAGTGTAAGAAAATGACTAATTTTATAATTGAACTACTTTACAAAAGAACATTCGTTGTAGTGAATAGCGATGGTCAGACGAGTCGCCCCCAATGGCTAAAGAACGGCGTGCCACATGGTTCTATCCTAGCGACCAGTTTGTATAACATCTATACGTCAGACTTCCCACAACAACTGCTCATCGTAACAGCCATGTATGCAGACGACATTGCTCTGAATATTGCTGCCTCTATTTTCATGCATGTAGAAGACACCCCCTTTCATGATATGGATAGTGTGCAAAATGTCCCAAAGCGGTGGAGGTTAAAACTGTCATAAAACAAAACTGTTTCATCTGCATTCCGCATCAGTAGCCACCAAGTTAACAAATAGCTAAAATGTTGCCTGGGTCAACAGTAAACCATCAAATATGAGCCTACTACAAAAATATTTGAATCAATCTGGATCGCAGCCTAACATTCAAATATCACATCGAACAGCTGAAGAGCAAAGTCTCAGTCAGAGTGTCCCTGGTTAAGCGAACGGCTGGAACAAAATGGGAGCGCCTCACAGAGCTCCTGAAATTTCTACTCTAGCCCTGGTATATGCTCCAGCTGAATACTGCGCACCAGTCTGGTGTCGCAGCTCACACGCGCACAAAATTGACGTCATGCTGAATGAAAGCCATACGAACAGTTACAGGATGCCTGAAAAGTACCCCGGTAAGAAATCTGCCTTTTCTGGCTGGTATCCGTCCTCCAAAACTCAGACGTGACACTTTATAGCTGAACCTCTACACCAAAGCTAGACTTGTTGACCATTTATTACATCACATGCTGTACGTACAACCAACTCCGACTCGCTACGGCCATATGTGGAGTATCTCGAAAGAGAAGTTATTGCTTCATGACAGGTCCCCTCACCCCTGAAATAATATTACATTAACGAACTGACTCCAAAACCGGCTGGATATCAGTACCCCAGAAAAGTTTAGATAAAACTAAACAGCTCCGTACTGGAGTCGGTGGCTGTAGAGATAACATGGTAAAGGTGGGCCTGGCAACATCTAACCAATGTGAGTGCGGCTCTGTCCAGACCGCAGAACACATGTTGCAAGAAAGCCTTATAATGAGACCTCTTTGCAGCATCTCCGATATCAACAGCGAAGAGCTACTGGAACATCTCTCCTGAACATTGATTTTGACGACAACTCGCTCTGTATTGTGTATGCGAAAGAAGACTACTTGCGGCACACCAAAGGGAGAAAGTATAATTTAACCACCAGGCCTCGGTGATGTTCCGATGACATAGAACAAAATAAAAGCCAATATTGTAATTGAAATGGTGATTGTACCCAGGTATTAGAAAGGGTAGCGCAACAGAAAAATTCCTAAACTCTCCGTCAATTTTATTGTCTTTGAAATATTTTCCGATTGTTACTCGATAAGACTACTTGTTGAAACAAGTTGTAGCGCAAACGTCTTTTTACAAAAAAATTGCAGTACGCGAAAACACGAAAGAATCTGAAATCTGTGAGAAAGCACTGCACAACGGTAATGGTTTCAACAAAATGATATTGGGCATTTCAGCCTTTTAACTTAAACCAAAAAAGTTTTTGGTTTAGGTCCTTCACAAATCTGGACATCGGTTTTTAGCTTGTCTCCGTCTCGTGGTGGGTATTAAATTATGCTAAAAGAAGCAAGGCGCGAAAAATGTTATCCAAATCATTACAGTCGTGGCCGAAAGTTTAAGACCAAACAGAGAAATTTCGTAATTTTTTGACAGTTTAAGACCAAACAGAGAAATTTCGTAATTTTTTGAAAGTTTAAGACCAAACAGAGAAATTTCGCAATTTTTTGATGCCGTAGCGTAATGAAAGTACACAGGTCTTTCCGATATATAATTTTCATAGATAGGCGTCATATTTATATATTATCCATTTTACATAAAACGTATCAACATTCAGTACTTTGTATGTCTTCCTTTGGCCTCTAACACCGCCCTGATCCGTCTCGGCATGCTCTCGATGAGGTTTCGGCACAGCTCTGTGGG
>JGI24159J19872_10007764_pt1 | contig 14050 bp, 7 predicted proteins | sample Ectturendosymbi4_FD_19872 | JGI IMG/M metagenome (IMG submission 19872) | reverse complement strand
GCATGATGGGGAAAAATCAGAGTGTTGGCAAGGGCCACGCTAAATGGCTTGGCGGGCCGGGTTGTGGCCCGCGGGCCGCCTGTTGCACGCCTCTGCACTAGATCAAGGCTTCCCAAACTTCGGTACATGTTCCCCTAGGGCAGGGGTGGGCAATTAATTTAACTTGGAGGCCACTTTGAGAATACCGCGAAGGGCCATACCATCAAATGCAGTATTTCTCAATGTTGTTCGACCCGTGATTTCCTTTGGTATCTTCACACAACCTGCGACCTCCTTGCTGCTCTTTTTTCAATATATACGATTATAACCACTATGATTACACACAATGTATTTCCAGAAAAATGCAACGAACTACCACAAGATTACTACTGTGTACCACAAAAATGCATTTCATAACATTTAATTTCAAACGGCAATTGAATTCCATGAACATTTTCGATGCGACCTTTGACTTGCAACCGTATTTCCAACTTTGTTTGACAGTGCTAAAAAAAATCTCGAAAAGCCAAATCAGACAGTTGTGGGTATGATTCACGCACAGCTCATTAGAACCGAGAGAGTGGCATTTCATTAAAAATATCACGTGCTCATGAATTATTCCGAAGATCACAAAATTGGTCCTTTACTGTAATTCATCGAGAATGTTGGCTATAACCAGAGAGGTAGAGAACGGATTTCGTACAAGTTCTTGATACTTCAGCTCAGAGAAATGTTGTTGGAACTAAATTTCAAGGGATTAAAGTTGGTTTATTGTAGATATCTTCAAGTTCAAACTCTCATTAAGTTCTTCAGTTTTTCCAACAGCACTTGGCAAATTCTCAAACATAGCAACGTTTCCTGGCATTACGTTCCGATGACAGTTTTGCAATTTCGAATGAAATGCTTGCAGATTCGTCGTGAAGCTGGATGATGTTTGTAACCTTTCCTTGAAGCTTTAGATTTAAGCCATTCAATTTTCAAACATTTCTGCCAATAAACAAGACTTTTCAACCAAATCTTGTCAGTGTCTCTACGTAAGATGTGAACTCGTTTGCTTCCAGCTCTTGGAATAACTTTATTTCGTCCTTCATTTAAAAAACGCGGTTAGAACGTTTCTTTTCGATAGCGAGCGTACAGCGTATAGAAGTGTGGAGTAGAAGAACTTCATGTGCCGCTTTCATGTCTTTGTACAGTTCTTTAAACAGGCATCTGTGAAGGCTTCCAGATTTGATGTAATCGATAATTTTTTATCGTGGCGTCCAGCCCATTTTTCAGAGGAGTAGGTAAAGTTCTGTTAGGAAGCGCACGTCTGTGGACTACACAGGTGTTTTCCTTTTGCTTTAGGAACAAGTTCTTGAACTTTTTTTCTGAAAACCTGAACGTGATTCCATCATTGCAGGAGCTCTGTCAGTCAGTAGGCTACAAACCACACAAATATATTCCACAGCAACTCTGCTGAAAGGAAAAAATATTTTATCTTCTCCGAAACATCTGCACTTGTTGTAGTTCGCAGTTCTTTACAAAACAGGAACTCCTTTTTAATTTCTCATGAAAGAAGATAGCATCTGAGCACGTGAAGTAAGATCTGTTGATAAATCCACTGGAAAAGAAAACATTGGAGTTGAACATGCTTTCATTTATCACCTGCTTTCATTTATCACCTGCTTTCATTTGATTTGGTCTTTCACATCTTCCGGCTTATCTGAGATACGCCACTGAATAGTATCACTGTACGGAGATATTCGTCTCGTTTTTGCTTCACTAGCTACTTCAAGAAGTAGATTTACTATTTTCAACAAACAGGTTTCATCAGACAGTCTTTAACAAACTAGCGTTTCTCCAATCCCTTGAGTTTTTGTGCTTGACAATTCCAAGTGCGACGTCATATGATGCCTGTGTTCGTGGTGAAAACTTCCGGCAAGATAAGTCTCTGATGTTTCAAACTCGCTTCATGGCGTCGGAGGAATTTTAAACTTTATGTGGCGCGATTGGGACAGTTTCGTCACCACGGGCGTTTTTTTGCGGGCTTAGCCCCCCAAATTGAATTATGGAGCAGTACTGATCGGTGGAGTTTTTATCAAATTTCAGAATGTCAAGCCCCAGAACAAATATTACCCCTTCCCCTTGAAAACTTTCTGGCGACGGTTCTGGATTGGGATGCTTTGTCTCTAAATGCCGTATCAATTGCAAAGGTTTCATAGACTCAGTACTGAGTCTTTATACCACTGCAACAGGTTCCTTCCTGATTGTTGACTACAACGTCACAACAGCAAAATATTGCTAGGCTATCTTAGACAACAACTGGTCTAAAATTAGAATAAATTATTTGTGGCGTGTTGGAAGGCTTTAGCTAGCATTTAAATGCTGTATGAACATCGATGGTTTCACAAACCCAACATCTGCGCAGAAAACAACGTTGCATAAAACACACTACGGCTTCATTGTTTTTTTCCAACTATGGAGGTAAAACCAGAATCCAAATACTTTTCAAAACACTTGCGTTTCCTGTCCATGGTAAGATTAGAAATAAAAGTATCATAATACTATCGCAGTTAGAGTATGCTCTACCTGACCGTTGGCTGCAACTTCACAATACGACTGATAATCTGCTGGTATCAAAGATTACAACTGTTTTAAAACAAGAACGACCAAATGCGTCAATTGATGCAAGCAATATACCGCTTGTGGTTTACTTCACCTCGGACATCGACAATAGACGTGCAGGATTGTGAATAATAAAACTAACAGATAGCCTACATGTACAAGAGTAGTCTGACGACGGAAAGATGTATCTGCTTTTCAGGTTGGTTGCGAGTTCGGAAGCATTATGGCATACATTGCCAATCACATTTTGCAACGCATTGTGCTATTTGAGCTGGTAACTCGGATGCTATCAATTGCACGTAGGAACTTGCGGTGTAAGCAAGAAACAAGCTGCTCCGAGAAGCCAATTCATTGCGATGGCCAGATTTTACGATTTGAACTGCAGTGTTAAAAGAAAATGACAAGCTGAACGTATCGTCACGTTGAATTCTTTGCGTATGCTCTAAAGAAACTTCGCGATCCCAGATTAAGAAACACTCCTCTAGTAGGATTAACACTCCTCTAGTAGGATTAAAAGCGAAGTTAGAGGAAATTTCAGACTTGATGATTTTTCCTGAATGCTTCCGCGGGCCACTAAAAACGCTGTGGCGGGCCACATGTGGCCCGCTGGCCGCTAATTGCCACCCCTGCCCTAGGGGTACATTTGCCTATCTGAAGAGGTACATTTAAGGTTAGCAATAGAAGGGCAAAATATGTTTATATATTTTTCATTTCGAATTATTTATACATATGTCAGTGAATATTATTTTAAAAAATCATTCGAAACATATTGGTAAATATATTTTTGTTATTTTCGTCAGCCTTTTTGTCACAAGAAATTTTAAGGGTACATGCTAATCTATGAAAACACTGAAGTGGTAGGCCTACATGGCCAGAGAAAGTTTGGGAACCCCTGGACTAGATATTTTAATATCTTGTCAAAATAAAATTAACTGTAACACATTGAAACAAACGACAAAAGATGAGAGGTTGATCCTGTGAATGTCAAAATTCTCATCCAAACCAGGGCGAAAGTTTGTGAAGTGTTCGCACTTAAATTTGCTTCCTTGTCTTTGTTCACAAAATTGTTCCGCGTTTTTTATCGGTCGTGAAAGTACTTTTATTATTTGCCGCCCCATTAAACTTTTATTGTGATTTGCCTATTTGCGAGTGTAAGGCTGTAGAAAAACCACCTTGAAAGTCCAGGTTTATAAATGTAAAGGACACTTAAAGCTGCACTGGAGCTCATTAGGTAAGGCAAAACGTGTGAATGTTATCCAGCACACTCGTTCCTGTTTATCAATATATCGGGCGGCTATATGCTTCTATTTCATCGATAAACCATGCGCATCATACAGGGTGTCCAAGAAGTCGTGCACCAGATAATAATTTTTTTATGTTTCAAGTCGCGCACCATCTAATAATTTGTTGTTTTATGTTTCAGATTTAATGAGATATGAGCGAAAAACTAACAATACAAGAAAGAGTTAAATTGGATGGTTTTTCATATATGTCTTTTCATAAGAATCTGCATGGTACGCGGCGTCTGGGAAACCCTGTATATTGTGTTTGATAAGTGTTTTTACATCTGCGACGTGGTAGTTATAAAATCTTTCTACAATAGGCTACATTTCTAATTCATAAAAACCAGTTTGCATTCCAGGCCCATGCATAACGAAGAGCATAAGAACAAGTTTAAAATTGGGTTTATGGGGAACTTCGGACGGATGCACGGGTTGCTCTCTTGTGACGTTTGCTTTTTTCGTTTAATTCGTCTTAAAGTGAAGAGTTGATGATGCGCCTAGACGTTACCTTTGTGAAGGAATGCATTTGCGATTGTGGTTACCGAAAGTGAGATAAGTAATCGGTTCATGTCAACAGTTTTCACCAAGTCAGTTTTTCTTCAACGAATGTGCCGTTCAACCAGAGCAAAACAGTCAGAACTGTCGCCAGAAAGTTTTCAATAGGGTGGCTTGACACTGAAAATTTGATAAAATTTCCCCTGGTAGATAGTCTTTCGTATTTCAATTTAGGGTGCTTGGTGTTTCGTTGGTGGGGCTAAGACCACCAAAGCCTACCTGTGGCGACGGGACTGGAAGTAATTGCATTTTGAGTTAAATTCGCTTGTCAGTTCGGTTTGATTGACGTAACTTTGCACTTGCGCTCGCCGATCGGAGCTCCACTGCAGGACTTCGTTTGCAACTTTCTGCTTGATTACCAGTGGAAGCGGTACACTGTCTAATGTCCACCACAGCAGCATGCTATTAGGCATAAAGCCCAAATAGGTCTCAATCTCGATGGTTTGTGCAACACATGTGGCACTTCAGAAATGGTAGAGCATTTTCTAATGCAGAGTGACAAATACACAGAAGCACGACATAAACTATACAACAATCCATTCAACATCCCAATATTAACTTTGGCTGGATAACGTTACTGAAAAATACTACAGCAATTCCATTCATTTTAGCATTTCTCCAACAAACAGGACAAGCGCTATAATAAGGAACTCCAAAAACAAGTCGGGGCACTACAAAACGGAGCAGTTGAAAGTGTCAATAAACCTATAATAATTAATAATCATGATTTGCTTTGAGTGTAGCTTCTGTTCACTGCCGTTCTCTATGCTGAATAAAGTCTTGTTGAGGTCTTGCAGCATAGATTATAGTACACTGTTTACTCTCTGCTTACTTGAGACTTAACCTATTGGCAGCGATGTCCTTAGATCTTAACCTGACGTTTTACTTCTTTTCCAGATTTGATTTTGCAATTATGACAAACACAAATGCACCAATATACGCTAGACGAGAAATAATCCTAGCTATTGGTATGGTTGTGTCGGAAGAATAAGTTCAGAACGTATGTAAGAAATTGAAAATTAAGACGTTGAACAACACCTTCCGCACGTGGTGGCATGAACAGCAATTTCTTTATGGGATGTTACTGTAATTATTGATTGCTATAGTCGGGGGGATAAGGCTTTGATCCCCATAGTAAGACACTCCTTTTAGATTTGCGTTTGTTTTCCTAATTCATATGATGTGGTATTGAAGAGTTGTATAAACAAGAGTAATTTCAAACTGTGGGTTGAGAACCTGATCGTTTGCAACTCATCAACGGGATGGAGATACATACACCAACGAACTTGCATGAGAATAAAGTTGCAGCCTTGATTTTGAAATGTACACAAAGAATTGCAGAAACGCTACTCACGCACAAATTGATTTGTTATGAATATTTGCTGATTGGCAATAAGGTGTGCAGACACCTTAAATTTTTACAATGGTAAGATTTAGTCTTCACATTAAGACTTGCTGTTTATACGTTATTTGGGAAAAACAAGGGCAAATTTGGGCAAAAAAAGTTTGCATCACCAAAATATGCACCCCGTACACCTGTAATCAACATTCAGTCTTCATATATGTTCAATCAAAAAACGCGTGAATCGAGCGTAGGCTATTTCAGACAAATGAATACAATACATCAGTCAATTTGTTCTATTTGAAACATCTTTTGTGTTACACAGGACTTGTTATGCATGGATTGGTCAGACCTGCACTACGAACGTCTGAATTCAATGAAATACCAAAAATGCAGTTTGGCTGAAAACCCGAAAGCAGCGGAAGCATTTGGCAAATTATACAAGCAGGTTTGTTTTTTGAAAGATTAATGAAAACATCAACATTTCGTAAGATTAAATAAAAATGCACACGCAGTTACCTTCAGCGTTGAGATATTTTCTCAATGGCTTTTTCAAATCTGTGTAGGGGATACAGTGTATTTTAAAGTTAACATCTGCCATAACAAAAGCATATACGAGTAGCCAACTGGATGTAAACGCGTATCAGCACAGAAAGGAAGATTCTTAAGTGATGAATTACATCGTCAAAAACTTAATTTTGCTTTAACTCTCTCGTGCAGGTGTTTAAGAGGAACTGTTAGATAGAGATGTCGTGCAGAAAGAGATTTTGTGCGGTACAGAAGGTTTGGGCAAAAATCCGCCTTAGAATAATAGCCAATATGAGATTTTATATCGCAACCTGTTCTGACCCAAAATAATTGTCATTTCAACAAACTGCATCGTGTTTCGGGACGTCAATGACGTCTCACCACGATTGGTTGTTATTGATCAGTACTGTGTGTAAAGAAGAATATGGCACGTGCTGTGGAAGCAATTGCGCCATTTTCACTCTCTGCTAAGTTTTTGGAAAGGTGTTCCAGGATCTCAAAATTCTTCAAACCGCGTAATATGAGATTGTTTCAATCAGTACAAAACACGTTTCAAGCTATTCTTTCATGAAAACTTTTCTGCATTTGCATTAGAAAAAAGCAGCAAATGAATCATAAATATTGATTTGTGTTGAATCCCGCTCAGGTGTATTAAAAAAAACATGTTGGTATAACTTGCCCAACTCTGGAAAATTTGTTCCCACAATAACCAAAGCTTTCGCAAACGTTTTAGGTGCACAGGCACGTGTTTGAACAACTCTGAAACTATCCCCAAGCTCATCTCACCCTAATAAAGAAAGTTGTTGCATGTCGGAAAAATTTTATTGTTTCAAAACCAAACACATACCCTTCCCAAAAAAGGCGGGTTGTACAGTTCCAAACGGCACGAAAAATGCACGAAAACATCCGAAATTCCACCAGCAACCTTTATAGGTGGTCTTCACAAGACCCATAGCGTGATGTGTCAGAAGCTGGTGGAAGTACATGCAAAAAATAAATTAGGTTGAGACATGAAAATTTGTTATTTTTATGATATTTTTCGTGAATTCTACTCCATAAGGTGTATTTGTCCCAAACTGGACAAGTTCCTTTAGATAACAGCTGGCAATGTGTTGCGCAGAATCGATCAAAAAAAGGAAAACAAAGTGATTTCAAACATGTTGTGGCGGCAATGCTTGTTTTGAGTTAACACCCGTTTTACAAAGTCACAACAGGGTCAACTGAATATTTGTGTGAATCCTTGCCCAGAAGGTGTGTTGGGCTCAAACTTGACAAACTTCGTTACTACAATATCTGGCAGTCTGTTGCACAGAATCGATAAAAAAAGGAAAAAATGTGATTTCAAACATGTAGTAGCGGCAGCACTTGTTTTGAGTTAACGCACGTTTGCAAAATGACAACAGGGTTTTTATCGACAGGCTAATGTGCTATTGAATTCTCTCACAAGCGTAACTGGTCTAAGTACTTGTACGCATAACCACAACGCTTGCAGACAAACGTCTTTCACGTAGCAACGTTGAAATGTGCTATACAACAAAAACCAAAGTGCATTCAACGCTTTCCTTTCACCAATCTGGGCAGAAAATTCGAAAGTGTTCCGTGCACACTGGAGCTCCACACTTCCCGAACGCGAACCTCGTCTTGTTCCGGTGCAGTGGACCGCAAATTTGGCAGCGTTTTCTTGTCGTTAGCAATTCATGGACTTGCGCCGGTTATCGCTGACGTCAAATCCGGAAATGTAGGCCCACTGTAGGTGGTGGACCGAATGGCTGGAGGCACCATCTTGTTGCTGTGGTAGGCCCTGTTGCTTTGGTCACAGGGAGATATTTAATAAATGAAAACTCCAACACAGACCTGTGCATTTACAAACCTTCAGAAACGCGGCAAAATGCAGGTTCTGGCGTTTTTCGAAATCTTCAAGCAAAAATCGTGGAATCTTCAAGCAAAAATCGTGCTGTGTGACAACTAGAACAAATTTCGTATGCAAATAGAACATCACAAGAGTTGCAGTGAAAACTCAGCTCGCCTCCTTGCCAAGGGAAAATACTGAAGAGAAAGGTTTCTGATGCTTGGGAAGCAATTACCGAACGTTCAAATAACTCACGCGGATCGACTCTGCTTCTCGTCAACAATGTTTTGATTGATCCGCCAAACCAACACGCTTGGTACCGCATGAACATGTCAAAGCGTTTTTGCCGCATACAGGCAAAGTTGGCTTTGACTAGCTTCTTGTTGGAGCATTTCAAGTGTACTTTGCCGCTTCGTGCAATCCCCCCAACTTGATTATACAACTCTTATGCAGATTTTGAGAATGCTGCTCGAAAGACCACATAAAAACTTAGTTACTAACAAGCTCACCTTAAAAGGGCCATTTTTCGTATGCCTGAAGCACGCCTCAAGTTCATTTGCATTATACGGGCAAACTACACCAGAGCAGGGTTTGATCCCGCTGTGACAATTTTTTCACTACTGCTTGTTTGGGATAAACAAGTTGTGGTTTCGCATCGTTTGGATTATTTAGTCTTCTAGTCGTTGTTATTCAACTATGGGCGTTTCACAATGATTTCAGTTCTGTTGAAACGAAAAGGTAAATAAAGTATTGCTCTTATTTCTTTAAAGTTTAATGTTCTTATTTCTTTTGAAGGATTTAATGTTGTACCACGATTTCAACCAAACGTTTTGGCGCAAAGTGGACGAGTATGGTCGGGAGCGGATGTCACGTGACGAATTGAAGCTTCGACAAATGCGAGAGGAAGGTTTGAAAGGCAATATTAGAAGGAAAAAACGCGAATTACGGAAGTTTGGAATTGCGAAACGAGTTTCAAGTTCACCCGTTTCAAACTACAAGGCTTCGCAGGATAGTTTTTAAAACTGCACAGTCGCGAGGAGATGATCAAATCACTTGCAAAGGTAATAACAGAAGGAAGCGGATTTTTGCCATTTACCGAGATCAAAAACCTTGCCGCTTACATGGTGGGCAACCATGGAGGATGTCCACTATGGAACTTACATTTGCAAAAGTGTTGTCTAATCTCATTCGCCAGGAGGCGTTATCTCCACAGACGTTACGTTACTGTGACATCGCCTGCTGGTTCTGTGACTGTTAAGACCTGGATGATGGAGACTGTTTTGAGTCAACTTTGATGTGTATCGAAATGTTTTCGTTTTGTTCTATATATTTTATTGATATCAGGAAATGCTTTACCTGGGTATTAAACTTATCTACGAATAATTGCGCACTATGTCTCACAATTCAGGAATCTTCAAGCAAAAATCGGATCACAGTTTACTTGCAACGTAAGATCAATTTCACCCAGAAGAGCATCGTCAGTTCCTGGAATAGCAAGATGTGCGTGGCAAAGTGTTAAACCAAAAAATCACTAAAAAATTAACAATTTAACCCCCGACAGGCAAATATGCAAATCTCTTTCCTAATCTAGATCTTACTACCCGTATTACAAAACCATACTATCGTCATCGATGACACGAAGCACTGTTAGGACGGCAAAATAATAGAACAACAAGCTACAGCCCTGCAGCAGATAGTTAACAAAACTTCAAAATCAAACCGGATACAGTGATAAGAGCACACAGACGAACAGCGGAATGGGGGTTTTAGCCGAAAAGTTGAATAAAATACTGTATTCGATAATTGTGGCTATTTTGTTCGCAATAGGAATGGGGTTTGTTCCGCAAATGTAACTTTAAAACATTACGAAATAGGTGGTTTTCCGGCAAATCATGTTGCACATAAAAGTATTGAACAGGCCCTGCTTACCACTGTCAGTCAGCAGGTGCGTTAAACCAGCTCCACACACTGCGATGTGCATTCCAGCGGATAGAAAATTTATTTACTGCTTGACCACATATTGGTTACTACAGAAGATTCAAGGTGGCACGTATTTAACATAGTTGGGGCAATTTAGTTTCTGCTTAAGCTCAATGTTTTGCGAGGTGTTTTAAGAAGCCTCAGTGTAGTTCACCATAAACGTTTGATGGCGACTGAAATTACCACACAGGGCACGTCAGATGAAGCAGTCTCCTCTGCAACATTTCTGTGCACTAAGTTTTTGTACAGTAATTTCTAATGTACGAATCAATTGTTGCCGGTCGTTTGTACCTAGTCATAACACCTGGCTTCAACTTCTTTTCTATTACAAATAATTTGATCTACCAATATTTCTAAATATTCTCAGTAGAATCGGTGTTGTAAGTAACTGTTGAAAGATCAAATGGACAACCGATTATTAAAATTAATTCCGATTATAATCAACGCAATCAGAATCAGTGGTATATTTCTCTTGTTAATGCTACCAGGCCTGCAACCAGGGGGGCAACCGGGCAATTGCTCCCTCGAAATTTTCAAAAACATGTTTACTTGTTGGGCACAGCAACAAGTTACAATCATTTTGCCCTCCCCCCGAAATTATCACAACACGTTGCACTCATTTTGCCCCACCAGAAAATATCAGCTGATTGCGTCCCTGAATACTATACCACATCGTGCTTTACACGCTTGGAGCAGTGGCATCCAGGAAGCAATCAGACACTCACAAACTTATTGATAGTCTTATGGATTATGGATTGTAGCTGAATAGAAGCTGATCACATTGAAATGCGAGAGGTAGCTTATATGCTTTGGAAATTCATCAAGGAATAGCAAGGTCTTGGCATGTTGTGTATTCACGTGCAACAACCAAACGTCAATAGACTTGACGAAACGAAAAATATTTAATGGAAAATAAATTATGTCGGTTTCCTGTTGGAAATTTTCGGGCGCAATTTGCGCTTTTTTCTAGTTACCACAATTACGGTTTTCGTCGTATGTATCAGTCTACCATTCATGTAGTTTCTGGGGGACTTAACACTCTAAAGAAATGTGTCGTTTTAAAAATACCAAAACGTTGGTGTACGCTTTTGAGGGCCTGATGTATCAAAAACGAATGCTTCCAACGTGCAATTGATTGAATCGTTTTGAGTATTGTGCATATTTTAAACTATTTTGAAAGAAAAACACGAGAGCATTATCTAAGTGTGGTTAATTGTTTCTGTTTGAAACTCAAAAACTCTTTGATTTATTTTCATTTCCCAGTGCAACCAAGTTTCTTGGATGCACCCGCTCTCCAGACACTAAAATATGTTCTAATTATCACGAGAAGCCCGTGCAGCACTCACACACGATGTAACGTGTATTTGCAAAGCATTCGTGCTTGGTTGATTTCCTTCTTTGACGACCCCAAAATAAATTTCAGTTTGAATGCAACCCTTCTTAAAACAATTAAATGCTGGTTAGCGTAAATTTATCCCTCATCCTACATGCAGACATGGCCAGGGGCGGATCCAGAGGTGGGGGAGGGGGCGATTGGGGCGATCGCCCCCCTAAAACCTACGAAAGTAATTTTATACATGATTTTGTGCAATTCGGAAAACAGCATGCACGATATAATGCCATTTTGCCGTCCGTTGTTTTGTCACAGCAGTGTTGTGAAGTATACTATAGCTCTCTTACAGTAGTGAACCCGTAATGAGACTTGACTACCAACTTTTACGGAAATCGCCCCCCTAACGTTACTGGGTGGATCCGACCCTGGACATGCCTTGGCTTCTTATGTAAGTACTTTCGGGATGTTGGTTGACCACAGTCGGTTCGTTTTGCCAAAATCACAGGTCGCATTTTCGTGAGCACACTTACACGCTTGTGCTATTTGGCAATTAGACCATTTGAGGTTTAGTTAATATTCTCTTTGATTGGATCCCCAATTAATTCTCAAAACTTCGTGTGGGCAAAAACTTCGTGTGGGCAAACTTCGTGTGTGCAACTCCTGTGTCAGAAATTGCGCATGTGCTCGTTGTACCTGTCCTTGATGGTTCTCACGGCGAAACCCAAATAAATATTAAGTGCTGATCCATAGCTCAGACGCTTTTTTCCCAGCATCTTGATTCAAGTGGCCATTCTCCTTCCTAGTAATCGTATGGCTGGGGCTAAGTTCTTTCGTTGCTGTTGAGAACATTAGCGCTGTTTTCTTTTATTACAATTGTCATGTTGCGCACACAGCTGTTACTTACCTTCAAGGTCTTTCTGTGGAGAAGGTCATGACAGCAAATATCCAGGAAGTTCTGTTCCTGTTACTTCCAGGGCAATGCCAATAATTTTTCAATCCTGGTTTACTTTGCGTCGTGTTTGTTTAGATTTTGTTGCAGCTTGTATTCGTGGGGCATCGTGTAATTGTAAAGCGTAGTTGTACACAATACCGGACAGAAATTTGAAAGGGGGATATTACGACATTTTATGCATTTTTGCTACATCAGATTGGTGCACAGGTTCTTTGTGATGGTCACATTTTCCATTATGCTTGTAAGTCAAGCACGGAGCGTGTTTACTGCACAATCTAGGCTATACATCCGTAATATTCAACCTCTCCTGTGGTTATTTTAGCAGGTCCAAATCATGTTCCCAGCTTACTTGTTACTGTCTATTAAGTTAAAAAAGGTAAGTTGAATTTAGCAAAAATTAAACGTTTGTGAAGTTGAATCGGAAACAAACATGTAGAGAAGCAACAGAAGTGATTGAGTGAAACGCAAGACTTTAAAACACGAAACACAGTCAATTTGCGTTTCATAAACTTCTAACCCTAGTTTTAGATGTGCTTAGAAAATAACCATTTAAATGTCTTGTTCGTTGACTCATTCATTATAAAGTTGCTGCCAATGACGCAGTTGATTTCGAAACTTCCAAAATTCAGCAGTTGATTTCATTCAAATCTGTGATTTACAATTATTGCTTACATTGTGTAGAGCTGTTGAAAGTTAGCAAAGGCAAAGGTTCTGACCTTATGTGCTGCTAAAGCTTGTCACTATGCAGGTGCGCACATGGAAAATCGAAGAGCGCACGCAGGTTTAGACACTGCATGGTACCCAGGCAGTTACACTGTTCTAATTTCTGTTCTCAACAAGAAACGTATGCCAGTTCTACAAATTTTTCACATTGAAGTTTCGCGATCGGTTTAGTGTGACTGTGTACCTGTCTCAACGAAGTAGTTAAGAACGATATGACATGTTTTTTAAATGCCATAAAACCACAAGGAACTGAAACTTATGCCGTGTCAAAGATGCAGTTTGTATTTCTTGGCGACATAGAGTTTGCTGTGCTAGGCGGAAATGAGACACTATTAAACGCCAGACTGGAAATTAATTTAAATCAGTGCGCTAGTAATTACGCCAGCCACCAATAGCGACATTCCCACTAAGTGCTTACTACTCGAAATCTATTTATTTATTACAAAGGTTTTTCGACCTTCAAAGCAGAAGGCGGATGCGCAGAAAGCTTAACGTCGCAAACGATTATTAAGTGAAACGTCGTACGCCCTGAGTTATTCTCGCTTTTATAATAAAAATTATTTACTTGCTGCATCTCGGTTTTAATCAAATGATGAACCATAACAGAGCTTTATAAATCGTTTTGTCAGCAGTCAAACTTATCATCACCTTTCCAGGACAGTTTCATCTTGATTTCGGTGTTGGATGGTATATTTCGTTATTAATTGTCGGGATGTACTGTATTTACGCAGAATGCTGTATTTACACAGAATGCTGAAAAAACGAACAGATTCATGAGAAAAAGCCTCAACATTTAGACAAAATTTAACTTCAGGTCTTACCAGTGCCGTGGCAAGGGTAAGTGAGGCCCCCCCGAAATTTCACGTGGGGCCCCCATACGCTATTGGCCTATTATTATGAATTGCAGTAAAAAGTCGTAACC
>JGI24159J19872_10007761_pt1 | contig 14053 bp, 5 predicted proteins | sample Ectturendosymbi4_FD_19872 | JGI IMG/M metagenome (IMG submission 19872) | reverse complement strand
ATCAACAACAGCAACAGCAGCGCAAAGCAGACGCGATGAGTCTCGTGCGATGAACAGGTCCAGTGTGTGACCGAGCATGTGAGTTGGCTCATTGACATGCTTGTATAGTGAAAATAAACTGCAAACCCAAGAATTTAATAAAGGGCAACAAAATAGACAACATTTAAAACCACATCACCTTTATTTTATTGTTAAGAAAAATGTCATAAGTTCTAGTCACGAAATTTTTAGTGCAAATTAATGTCGGGCCATGTGTCCAGTTTTATATATCAAAGAAAACACTTCCTCTAAATAAACTGTCTGTCTAATAAGTTGAATATTGCAGATAAAAATTAATATGTTAAAATTATTTGTGTTTGCTTAGGAAAGCTGAATGGCAAAAGAACAAGCAATTTTATCTTAAGAGCAATAACACCTTTAGCACCAGGTGGATTTTACCTTTAAATGCTGCATGAGCTACTATTTTTGCGCTACTTTGCAACTCCGTAACTCGCCAGACAAATGACCTCGTGAGCTGCAGCTGTTTAAACCCTCAAAAAATGCAGCAAGTCTTCTACTTTGCATTTAAAAAATTTGAAAGTTTTAGGCCAAAGCATTTTGCTGAATTTTTATTGGAAACTAGGCTCGAGTCCGAGTCTTTTGAGCCTTTGATTGACTTTCTAGCGTTTCTGGGTTAAATGTTATGATCTAAAATAAACAAATTAATTAATCACTTAATTACCTAATTAGTCAAATATTTTTATTACTTTAGATCACAACTTTTGAACCCGAAACCCCAGCAGGTCATCCAAAGTATCAAAAGACTTGGATTGTAGCCTAGTTTCCAATAAACACTTTAGCGAAATACTACCATCTAACAGTTTAGACCCAGGGCCAGGTGAAGTGGGCCAAGGTGGCCTAAAAGCCCTCATGACATCACTGACAAAAAATCCGCACACCCCAACCAAAAAATTATTTTTCGAGTGCAACCTGCAAGACTTGCCAAGCCTTTTGCGCTTTTGACTGGGTCTGTAGCGCTTACCGGACTGGAGAAATTCCCGCGCAAAGCCACGTGCGATCCAGCTGCTTTTGCACGAACCGCTTGAATTAACCTGGCTACGAAAGTGTTAATTAATTTATTGTTTTTAGGCCACAACTTTTGAACCAAAAACGCTAAAAAGCCAATGAAGGGATGTGCAGAATCGGATTATAACCTAATTTCCACTAAACACTTGAGTCAAAAAATTGGTTCTTCCGGTTGAGGTCCAGGGCCCGATGACCTCAGCCAAAAATGCCTCTATCAAGGGTGGTTAAACTTTCTGACCCGAGGACCGAATTGCAACTGCCTGGCCATAAGAGGGCCAGATACAGTGTGATTTACTTAATCATAACACAGCTCAACAATTTTAAATGAAATTTGTGGGGATTGGCGTTTAAGAGCATTTTGGGAATAATTTTGGGGCACTGATTTCAAAACTGTTGTCAGACTTTCCCTATGTGGTCAAGTTTTTGAGCTATTTGATATTTTAGATTGATGCCATTGTAGCTTTTCAAGTATACTGCTGCAGAAGAGGGTTACACATTTTGTGATTTGTTAAACTCGCTGACATTTTATTTAAACACCAGTGACTTCTTGCAATAACCATGAAGTGCAAACTACCTTATGAAAAGCAATGAGCAGCATAGAAAATATACAAAAAGTTAAACAAACACAAAACTGCAGTTAACGTGTACTGTATACTTGCAACTGTGACTTACAAGACACAGATGAGAAACTACACAGATATTATGGCTTTGCGTTTTGCAATGCAAAGATTGTGGTGACAAAAAAAGCATTAAAATGCAAAATTAGCACATACATGATAGCATATGGTTTTCCCATGACAGAAAAGATTGCACACTTGCTAATCCTGAAATCAGCTTTTCTATGTTTTTGCGAGTATCTACTGCTACCAACCTCTCTTTTCAAGCACCAGAAACAGTCTGCCATCATGTTGGTATTCCTGCGTCCCTGGTATCTATTTCTCCATTGCTTTTATATGTTTGTGGAAGGGCTCTCCTTGCTCTTCACTCATTGCTTCTAAGTTTTCAGGAAACTAGTTTACATGACCATGAAAGGAAACTTAACACTCGTATTGCACCCTAATTGTTCATAAGAATTTAACAGCTGTTTAAAAAGGTCATGATAGTTAGTTTTAAAATTCTAAAATAGTTTGACAACTGCTGTAAAGGACTGCCAAGTTTTTTCCTAAGGTTGTCATAGTAAATAGAATATGCTTATCCTGCATTAAACATCGTATCTGAGGGCCATCACAAATTCCTACCCTCAACTTTTCAGTGATTAGTGCAGGAAACTTTTCACACAAATATGCAGTCACTTTCCTTATTTAAAGCTTTTGCAAACTGTTTTATCAACCCTAGTTTGATATGGAGAGGAGGAAGTAACACCTTGTTTGGATTATCATAGGAGAGTGTATAATAGCAGGGGTTTAAGGTGTTTTAGGGACCCGATTCGAGTCCCTAGAATTGAAAAACGGGTCCCTAGAATCAGAGAATATTATCATCAGGCCCCTAGAATCAAAGAAAATTGGGTCCCTAGAATCAGAGAAATAGGGTCCCTACAAGTCCATATCAGGTACCTAACAGTTTCCTTAAAAAAAACTGATAATAGTTCTTTCACCAATCTCGAATCCTTACACAATAAATTGCGATTAATTTGCTTGGTGTGGCTTAACTATTATTGTTGCAATCTCAAATCCTTGTCTCTTTGGCCAACTTCCCTAGCCCAATGCTCTTGGCAAGCCCTGCTATCCCAGACACAAGAAACTTGGAAATTTTGTATATCCACTTCATCACCCAACTAATATGCACAAATTTTTGTAAGCCACCACAAAACATCCAGACATGCTCATCAACTATGGTACTAGGCACAGACTATTCTGACATAGGACTTTATTGTAGTTACCGCAATATAGGCTATACTAACTCCCTGTGGGTCTACACAGTTCAGCAACAGCTGATAAAGCATTTTAGCATTTAAATGTACCACCAGTGATTACAAAAAATGTTTTCAAGTCAAAAATGGTGAGAGTTTATTTTTGAAACTTTTGGTGAGGTTTTTCAACGTTTTGCAAAAAATTGTAAAATGTATGCTCTATAGCAGCTAACCCTGACCAGATGGAAAAAAACTGAAGCGATTTTTGGACTCAGCATCCCCAAAAACCCCCAAGTCATTACAAGCTTCCAAGTCCACAAAAATCTTGTATACCAGTATAATCTATGTGAAAATAGGTTGTTAACATCTTAGCTGCAGGGGTACGATATATTCGTACTTTGAAATCGGCCTGAAAAACAGCAGTTTTTGATGCCTTACCAACAGCATAGCTACTCCAACGATTGCGCTAAGGATTTGTTCAAACCCTCAAAACATTCGGCAAGTCTTGTAGTCAGCAACAAAAAAAATTTTTGGTTTTGGGTTTTAGATTTTTAGTGAGTGACGTCATAAGTGACGCAGGTTTTTGGCCATTTTGGCTCATGTTATCTGGCTTAGGGCCAAACTGCTAGACCAGCTATGTCCAACCGAAATGGCTTACTGGGCCAAAAATTATGTCACTATCTTTACCAGGGCCGCATAATGAGTGACATACTAGTGGGGGGCCACACATTGAATGACTAACTTTGATTTTAGTAAACTAAATTTAGCCTAAGCTAATGTACTAAATCCATTCGAATCCTAACTGCAATGGTAACAGACGTATTAAAGTGGCACTGAGGACTGCCTTTATCAAAAATGTCAAATTCAAGATTATCAAAATAAGAACTGGTTGTCAGTATGTAGGATACTTTCACTGCAGCTAAAATGTAAACTTGGCCGCACAAAACCTTCGACTGGGCTGCGCAGCCCGCAGGTTGGACATAGAGGTACTAGGCGATAGTATTTTGCGGAAGGTTTCATTGGAAACTAGACTAGAATCCAAGTCTTTTGAGCCTTTGATTAACTTTCTAGCATTTCTGCTTCTAAAGTTATGATCTAAAATAAATTAATCAAATTTCTAATTATGGGATTAATCATAACTTTTGAACCGGAAACCTTGGCAGGTCATCCAAAGTATCAAAAGACTCGGATTATAGCCTAGTTTCTACTAAAGACTTTGGTGAAATAGTACCATCTAACGATTTAAGCCCAGGGCCAGATGAAGTGGGCCAAGGTGGCCTAAAAGCCCTCATGACATCATGTACAAAAAATCCGCACGCCCCAACCAAAAAATTTTTTTTCAAGTACAGACTGGAATACTTGCCAAGTCTCTTTAGCTTTTGAACATCTCTCTACCACTTTCGGTGCCCAAGTTACGCACACGCAAAACCACGTGCAATCCGGTTGTTTTGGCACGAACCGCTTGATTTAGACTGGACGTGAAAGTGTTAAGTGCGCCTTATGGTCCAGAAAATATGGTTATTCCAAATGTTTGAAATAAGCAGAACCAAGATTGCAATTACTTCGTTTATTCAATAAAAAATGCCCCAGTGGTTTTTCCACTTCAGCATTTTTCTGCTGCACCTAAAAATAATAAAACAATATACAAAGATACATATGGTAATGTTACCCAGTATTGTGATGCCATAGCTGCTTCAAAAGGCATGAAATCATTAGAAAATTACGTGATATAAACAGGGAAGTCGTAAATCATTTAAGACTATAGTTATGATAAATATAACATCAAACCTTACCAACATTTTATAAAACTTATACATCCTTGCCTGTTACATACTGCAACACTTAAAAACTTAATTCAAGAAAACCTGCTTAACACCTTCCCTACCAGTTGGTGAATTAGCTGGCCAAACGTTCCCTGCCGGTATGATTTTCAGCAAATGTCCCCAAAATTTTTGCACGTTCACAGGTCACCTTTGAAAAGTCACTGAAGTACAAAAATTCGCACTACTGTCGCCCGAGACACATGTGAGTACAAGAGTCCGTCTAGCTCTTGTCATAGATCAAAGGTCGTTATACTGATTCATCTACCCTACAATTATGCAATCTACAGTGCTTCAAATATTCATTAAAGTTTGAAATATAACATTATTTCCAATTGCACTATATTCATTGCAATTCATGATGCATACAAAAATCAAACCTAACAACGGTCTCAATGGAGCCGCATTTTCGTGAGCTTTTTTCTTTGGATTTATAGCCTACTAACCATTTCAATTTTGCCAAATTTCATGTGCAAACAAGAAACAAGTTGAAAACCTAAAAAAGTTGGTACATTGTTCATTGCTTGGAAAGTTTAACCCATCAACGTCTTGGTTCATGCTGTATTTACTGCAAATTATCAAACCTAACAATGTTGTCAGTGGAGCTGCCTTTTCGTAATATGCTTTTTTTCAAATTTGTACCCTACCCAGCGCTTCAACATCGCCAAATTTCATGCGCAAACAAGCACAAAGTTGAAAAACAAAGACAATGGTGCAACTTTCACAGCTTGAGAAGTTTTAATACCCTTTAGGGACTGTAGAAGCTGATTTATTGTCTTGCTTAGCGGTTTATCAGCGATAACTTGCAAACCACTGAAGGTATGTCGACAGGTAATCTCCGTGTTCAATGTAAAGCTATAACATGCCAACAGTGTCAGGAAGCACACATGTGGACAGAAGTCAAGTAGGGCGGTAAACTTGTGGATATTTGTTTGATGCGGATATTGCGACCAGTGGCCCAACTATATGGACAAGTACGTACAGACTGGAACCAGTGCTTTGTAATAGACTGCTCATTGAGCCATCCGGCTGGGCACAAACCGTTCACATGTTCACACAGCATTGTACGTAACACGTGACTCAATATTCATGCCATTCGTTGATTGTGTTTTTCTACTCGCCTTTCTGTGCATGCATTTACGACCTTGCAGAACCTTACTTGCTCTCTTTTCGTCAGTAGTGCCATGAGCGAATTTGTCGTCTGACTGATCCATTGACTGTTTTCTGCGATATGTTTGCTTCTGTATCATGGTAAAGGACAAATCACTGTTTGTGTTAATGGTCGATAGATGTTGCCGTTTTGCATCATTAAAACCAGCGCAGAACTCGAGGCAAGAAATTGTACAGTGTCACCTTTCAAATCCCCTGCCTGTTTCGTGTCTCAAACAGCCGCGAGCCTGAATAATGCCTTTATCATTGCACAGGATAGATTGAATCAGATTCACAGGTCATGCTTGCGTGTTATAGTGAGAGACACGTCAACAAAATGGTGCTGTGACCAGGATTGGGATGAAGAGAGGTGAGTTCTCACATGTCAGAAGAAGCGACTTCCTGTTGAAGACTCAACTGTGCTGCGCATTGCATTATGTTTACTGCGCTGCACGTCTTGCATCCTTTTTGTTTTCTGGCGAGCTGCCAATTTGCTAAATGTGCAATCTGCTCGCTTGTCGCTGGATTCGTGCTGATGGTCTACGGATATCGCATTATTATGCTAAGATGCTGTTGACTTATCACGACTGTAATTCGCAGCAAACCTTCCTCTGCTACCACATTTTGATGCAATTGGAAATCCCGAGCGGCATGTTCGCAAAGCTTCACACTGAGGCAGCAAGCAACAATAGAGATCATGCGACACAATCTCTCTTCGCGTATGCTTGTCGTTACGTTCAATCATTCACAAGTCAATGTCGGCAGAGCTTCCACGTCGCAATCTCTCTTATTATTGCTTGCTCACGTCACGCATATATCATGGTTTTATTCTTCACTCATATCCCGTTCGTGGTGAATCACACAATCAACGCAACGCCACCGGAGAGGTTGCAACAACATCCCCTCCTTTTTACAACGAACCACACTGACCGCATGTTCTTTGTGTCAAGGCTGAACTCGACACGACCTCCACATCCTGGTCACACAGCATTTTGCTGAGATCGCAAATCCCGAGCGGCATGTGCACAAAACTTCGCACCGTGGCAGCAAGCAACAATAGAGATCATGCTCGCAATCTCTCTTACTATAGCTTGCTCGCGCTACATATACATATATATATATATATATATTATTGTTCTTCACGCACATCCTGTTCGTGGTGAACCACACGTTCAACGTAACGCCACCGGAGAGGTTGCAACACGGATAATCACATATTCTAGTTGAACGCATAAAAAAGGTTGTCAAATTGGCTATGCGATTAACTGGATTTGTCTGTACAAAGAAATCTCTATTTCACAATTTTACTGTACAACCTAGTATATATTCTTGTTTTGAAGAACAAATTCATCCTTGCTGATTGCTTGTCTATAATACTGAATAACTTTTTGCAACAAAAAAATTCCCACTACAAGAAAAACTGTTGACAGCAAAACAACTAGGGGCAGTAATAGCTCAGTGGTAGAGTGCCCAGCTCTCAATCGGAAGGTTGGATGTTCGATCCACAGCCACTGAGCTGTACCACTCCTGGCACTCACTTCAAATGCCCTAAGAAGCAAATTTCAAGCTGGCGCCAATTGCCATAACCAAAAAAAGAGATAAGAAAATACTCTATGCCACATCCCACATTGTGTAACAATAACAAGGCACTCATATGTCCCAAAACATACTTGCAAGAAGAGAGGTCTAGCATGGCACTTTTGGCAAGAAAAAAGAAGTACCTTATAAAACTTTCATTGGCATTCTGTGCTAAAAACTTAACACATATTAAAACCTACATCAGAAGCAAAAGTGTTAAAAGACTGACAATAAATTAATGGTATGCAAGCCTTGGGCAAACATTTGGGATCACAACATATATTTGATTACAAACATGTTTTTCCATACTGATGTATCATGTAACAAAATATTTTATGCTTTCACTTATGTTAATGACTCTCCATGTGTTTTATATTATGAAACATCTAATACATAATATTCTTATTCTTTATTCATCCACTCAACAACAAAAACATGTTTTCCCAACTAAGTATCTCATCATGTTATCACGAAACATATCTTCCTTGTTCAATTTAATGCATTAGAAAAACAGATATGGTACAATTATAACCTGAGTGTATTTTTTCGCTGAGACATATTGGTTATTTCTCCATAAAACTCCCCGTAACAGTATTCACTAGTCTATCTTTTCATACGTCATGATTAAATTCACTTAATTCTTTTCAGTCATTTAAAAAGAATTTTGGTCTATTACCAAGAAATAACTGAAAAAATAAACCAAGATTATGATAAAAAGAAATTCGCAGAAGTGTCACACAAATTCTGTTACATTCAATGATTGCAATCAGATAACATTATGCCAATTCTGTCACAGTGCTAATTCAGCCACATCTCAGACAAACAACTTTAATAAGAATTCACCCAGTAAGTCAGATAAGTTTAAATCATGATGCAATTGTTTTTTTGCTATAGTTTTTTTGAAGTCATAACTTGTAAACTTTACACCTGCCAGCACATCATCTAAAGAGTGACAACACGGAACACTTTGCCCATCATTTAATACAACATGGCATTGCATAACACACCCACTTTCTATGACTAGACTTAGTGTACAGTCACCAGAATCTGGCAAAAAAAACTTTTGTGAAACTTTAAACTTGGGAGTCTTACCATAAATCCATTGCCAAGATCGCAATTTATCATAGTACTGAGTTATACCAGGAAGCAGTGTATCATCAGCAGTATCAACAGGAAAAGACTCAACAAGCTCATGCTCAGCTGCATATTCGATTGCCACTGCTGAAGATATCTTATCAGCAGTTACTGCTTTGTTTGCATCACTTAAGTTTTGAACACGAGAGCGAACACTTTTGGTTGCATTACAAATAATATTTGAATGGTTTGTTTGTAAATACCCTATCAACTTCTCTTTGTCCACCCCCAAAAGTAATGTACAATGATGATATGCATTGGTTCGACCAAGTTTGGCTGATGAACCTGAAACTTTGTATTGTTTATTCAACATCAAATCATCTCTTTGGTTAATTTCCACGTTTAAACATGGCCAAGTTCTTTTCAAAGCTTGGACAATCACTTGCAGATTGTTTTTACGATTGTATGTGGAACGCTCTGAGAAAAATGTGAAGTTAATATTGCCTAGATCATGATAAACTGCTCCGCCACCACTGTTGCGACGACATATCTTAATATTATCTGACAATGCATGAGCAATGTTCACTTCTTTCCAAGGATTCTGATGTCGTCCAATTACAACACAGGGTTCATTGTTCCAAATGAACAGGCAATCCGTTTTACTGAAGCTGACCTTGTTATACATCCAATCTTCAAATGCTAAATTGTTATAAGGATTTGTACTTGTTGAGTGGTATATAATACAGCGTTTCTTTGATGCATTTCGCACTGATAAAGCATATCTTGTGGTAAAAAAGGTCACTTTCTTCGTAAAAGCAGATTTACATTTGGCATACATCCTCATCACATCTATTAAACACAAGAAGTACACAAGAACTGCAATATGAATATAGGCTATAAAAAATTATACAAAACAACTAAGTTGCTAAGACGATGGCTAGCCTAGGTATTTTAAGATCAACCATTTAGCATCAACAAACCAGGTGATTACAAAGCAAGAATAGATATATGGATTAAATATTGTTTTGCTGTTGGTTTAGCTAGCCAGGTTTTTGGATATAAAAGTACACTACTATATTTTCTGTGTTACAACTAGCCATGTACCAAAAAAATATATTGGCTTGGCTTGACTAATTGTCAAAATAATCAAAATTAAAACAAAAAAATTAAATAATGTGCCAAGTCAGTATGTCATCATTGCTTGCAACTACTTGGCATGTCTAATGCTGCCATGTGCACAGCATTGATAGCAGGTGGGTTTAAAAAAGAAATAGAAACTGATTGTCTGTGAAAATGACTTTGTAGCAGTAATTTTTATTACACTTGGTTTAGTTTGCAGTTGCTGCATTATCCATATGTTGCAACTAAATAAAGCAACCTACAAACACACTAAAGTTTTTGAATTTCAAATTAAGGTTAGCTATTAAATGTAAAATGTTAGTAAATTTTTACAACATACCAATCCTTAAACAGCCTATCACCATGTCCCTGAGAAACTACTCCATTAACAAATTATTGATCAATTGGTATATATATACAAAAGACAATTCTACAGTGATTCGATTGTCTGGACTCACAAAATCTGTTGAACGACTGTACTCTTGTCCCTCATTAACACCTTCTATATCAGGCAACCGAATTGGTTTCTAAACATTTGGTACTAGTGGCGATGCAGTCATGGTCATGCATATTGATAAAATGCCACTGTGAATGCATTGTTAACAGGTGTTCAGGTGTTTGATTCAAAGCTAAATCTCTCAGCCATTTCTTGCTCGATTGACTTTACACTTTCAAGAAAGTTGCACATGAACAAGTGGAGCACTTTTATAAATTTTTGTGGCAAAACACCTAGCATGAAAAAAGTTATCGTGTTTTAGACAAGCCTACTATATAGGATAAAGATTTGGAGGACTGGTCGGCAGTATCAGTACCACCAGCATAGGATTGTGCCACCAGCGCAGGGATGTACCACAAGCGTAGGGGTTGACTTAGAAGGCTACTGTTTGTACCTCCAGCATTGGGAGTTGATTTATAAAGCAACCGTTTGTGCCTGCCGTGTAGAAGTGACGTAAAAATGCAACTGTTTATAGGTGCCCTGTAAAAGGCGGAGCTCTGTAAATAGCAGAGCTTTGTTGCGGAGGTTTGATGACATGACTGGAGTAGGAAAAATTACGTTGCAAAAGCAAAAAAAGGAAAAAAGGTGAAGGAAAAATGTTGTATCATTGCAACTTAAAATGCGTTTCCTCCAAGCATGGAATGCATGGAAATTTGCGATGTTTAAAAATTTTATACATTCAAAACTGTTGAAACTTATTTTTATATCCCCGAACTGTTGTGTAACTCAGATAACCAAAAATTATCAAACTTCAAAATAATATACTTTTTTTACCGTAGTGTAATCACCTTTTGCAGTACAATTATTTTTAGGTATTGTCTATTTTACCGGTGATATTCTGGCGGCAACAGATCGGCTGGAGCTATTGTGCCGACAGTCGAAAATTCTGTCTTGTGGCATGACACAATACATAGAAAAAGGTCACTTTGTCAGGAAAATGCTGTCCTGCTCGTGGTGTAATGGTTAGGTTTGCGGTTTGACTCTCTCGCCTTGCTGACTTTCGTTTTGTTTTTTTTCTTTGCCTTTTTATAGGCTCCGCTTAGGGGGCAACCCTATTTGTAGAGAAAAAGGGACGTAGGGAAATAGGGAAGTGTTTCCCTCAAAAAACTTTCTTCCCTACGTTTAGTGTCTACACCTAATGTAAGGCGAGTTTGGTCATTTGGGGGAATTTTTTGTCTTACATTTTCAGGGAGGGCTGCAGCCTGGCAGCCCATCCAGACGAGCCGCCCCTGGGTATTAAGACCTAATCGCTACCTCGATTTGGGTAACAGATCGAAAGAGTTTAGGAACCAATGCTTTACAGCTTTTGCTGATTTGGGGTAGCCTATCATCAAAATATCATTATTATTGTGAACTACAGACAACTGGGTCTGAATTGGTCTTGAACTATCCACAACTGCGTTTGTGGTGCTCACATTAGCCTGTGCAGGTTGAACCTCACTTCCCAAAATTTAGTCTGAAATGTTTTCTACACTTTGGCTATCAGAAATGCTTTTTCTTTTCATAAACTACTCAAATGTCCATTTTTCGAGCACTTTTTAAAAATAAGTTATTTCAAAATACTCAGCGGCCAGAACATCAGTAGCGGTGAAAAAACACGAACATTAGACAGATACTCACAAATCTCTTTCAAGCAATGAGAAGTAGACCTGTAAGTTGACAACGACTATCGCACAACTTTCAGTTAGAATGCCACAAAGGCTTAAAAATTGCACAGATGAATTATGAAAACCCACCAGAGTAAACACAGCTTCGCACTTGCTCACTCTGAAGTCAGAAATAAACCTTAAGTATATTTCCACAAGCTTACGTATATAAATAGCCACGCAGTGTGTAAAAAGAAGACTATATAAAAAAAGTAGTTTGATTCAGCCAGTGTGGTCCAACTAGTACTACAGACCCGCGGTCTGCATGTGGTAGGCCATAGCATTTTCAGTGGCCCGCGGAAGCATTGAGAAAAAAAGTTAAAATTTGAAATTTGTTGAAATGCGTGTGAGGTAACATTTGTTTCATTGAATTGCTTGCGCTAGGTAAAGTGCTCAAGAACAATGAATAAACTTTTTCTGTGTAACATTACTGTTTTTGTTTTATATGTTTATTTTACGATCAGATTAGAAGGTACGGCCCTCCCCTAACCTCTACTAGGGCACCCGACTGAATAAACTCTGTGTTTATTCGGTGCCTCAACGTTTGTTGTCTTGAATAATCCGTTTGGCACAATGAACTCAGTAACATCAAATAAATCTGTCTTTTTATCTGCTAAACGCGGCCTTCTCAAAGTGGCCCTCAAGCCAAATGAATTGCTCATCTCTGCAATAGGTAATTATATTTACTCCTGGAACAAGCATAACATTTTTTAATCAAAATGTAGGTTACTGCAATACTAACGGTATTAGAGACTGTAAAGAGTTTCTAGAAATCAGTCAGAAAAAATATATTTCCCAAACTGAAAGATTTCGCACTAGAAATGCGCTCGATGTTTGGAAACAAATGCATGTGTGAGAGTACGTACATTTTCTACGATGAACCAATTCAAATCTACAATAAAAACAAATTGAATGTCAGACGAAACGAAACAGTGCACGATAGTCTCCGACTTGCTACCCCTAACACTGGTATTGCTCAAGGAACGATAGTGTCAGAGACATAGGCATGGCCAGGGGAGACTACGGGGCCATGGCCCTACCAAATACTGAGAACATATAGTCATTTTGTTCTTTGAAAGGCGGTATTCCAAAAAGATAGTCTTATTCGCCTAAAATCAAACATTTTGCACTCTCCTAAATTTTTGGGCTGGCTGCGCTACTGGTCAGAGAAGCCTCAACTACAGGGCATGGGCATCCCACTGATAGAGATTTGTAATAAATTGCTATTGTGTACTAATTTCAATGACTCACTCACACATCTTCGTACCTTCCCTTTTTCATTTTTCGATGTTGGGAATCTCAATCTGTTGTTTTATGCAACATTTTATTGGAAAGGAAATGGCCCGCAAGTGAAGTTGTACGTTTTTGTAAAATGGCCTGTAGTGCAGGTAAAATGTAGTTGGCCCACACTGGATTAAGCTATTCAATCAGACACATTGGCCACACTCAGTCTCACACTTCTTGCAATGCATATTTTAAACTTCGAGCTGCATTGCTATAGATCCACTCTGGCTACTTTTCCCACAGCATAAGACTACGGAGCTTACCGCTTTCAGCAGTTACTTTTCACGCTGCACTATACGCCAAGCCCAAGATATCTGCGTTCAACAGCAAGCAGCAACATGCGACAAAACGACTACTATCGTAACTTGAAGTGAACCATGGTATTGTTACCAGTGATGTAGTCGAGACCGTAACCTTCGAGACCAAGGGCGTACGCAAGGGGGGGGTTGGGGTTAAACCCCTTGAGCTTAATATTTTAGAAAACTTTATTACCTGCGCAAAGGAGATCAACTGTTTTCGCATACTTTTTGCTTGTTAATTTGTCGACTTAATGCAGATACCATGGAATAAATCTGCATGCAAATTTCAAGGAACATTGTAAATGGTCCAAAAAGTAATAATTATGTTTTGGTGGGAATTCGGGCTATCGCCTGCGTCAAAAACCACCTCACAACTTTTTGCAAACCCTCCAACCCTTACGCATCTTTGAGATTGTGTTCCGCGACAGTTGACTTGATCCGAAACAATTCTCTTTATTTTGTCTGCTAAGGCTGATCAGCGCAAGCGCTGAAGGCATTGGCTACACTAGCTATTTCTGTAGCATGATAAAACTGTTGCACGAGCTTAAAAACCGCTTCTTTTTAACATAGAAACATTCAGGAATTTGATAATGTCTCAGGAGGGAAAAAGGAAAACTAAAAGTTTGCTGGACTTCTATACATAATAAAAAATTGAAAGTTTTCTTGCGTACTTC
>JGI24159J19872_10007760_pt1 | contig 14053 bp, 7 predicted proteins | sample Ectturendosymbi4_FD_19872 | JGI IMG/M metagenome (IMG submission 19872) | reverse complement strand
AAGGCTGCAGTACCAATTTACAAGGTCTTGGTAAGACCCGGCCGAACTCCCGACCTACCAGCACCGAAGCGGGCGCACTTACCACTAGACCACGGGCTGGTCTGCTGTTTTCGATTTCCAGTCCGGTCATACCGAAGACTTGAAAACGATTCTTGCGGCCCGCCCCGAGCTCAAAGGACGCAAAGAAAGGGTTCAGGCGAGGTGTTGCCATTGGCTTGCCATCAATCCAGCATTCACTACTGAAGTAGCCGAGTAACTCCCGTCGAAAGTAAACGGAGGTTAGTGCCCCTGTCTACTCGTGGCATTGGGAAATGTGTACAATAGCGAGCATAACGAAACGAACTGAACATCAATGCATTTGAACCAAATAGAATGGAGATTGCACGTTTTGCGTTAACACATACTTCGAATCAGAATCAAGGATTTTCTCATCGTTTGTGGCCAAAAAGTTGCGACAACCAGTATTACAGTACACATACTATCAGCCCACCGCTTTTCGCCGCGTTCAACCATGACTGAAAATCCTTCCATTATTGCCAAATTAGTTAATTGGAATACATGAGACAAGACCTTCAATAAAATTTTTGAAAGCATCTTACACTACTGTATGAATTACAGTACCACATCCAAAATACTCAATTTTTAGCTGGACATCAATTTAGTTTCAAATAAAGCTCATCAACATCCTTGTCTGTGGAGGGCATACACTCAGATTTATTGTACAACTATGATAATGGTTTGTTTACCTGTACCTTGCTTGTAGATCAATCTAAGGCCTTCTATACTGTCAAGTGTAAATCATAACATTCTCATTGAGAAACTGGATCAACATTATGATTTATTAAGTGGAACATCACGTCAATTGTTCAAATCCTTTTTAACCAACCGTAGGTCAGGGACGGATTCAGCCAGAAAGGTTAGGGGGGCGATTTCAGTAATTTTTGTCGGTCCAGTCTCATTACGAGTTCACTACTGCACGAGAGATGAAGTATTCTTCACAACACTTCAGATGTGACAAGACAGTGGACGGCAAAATGGCCTTATATCGCGAATACTGTTTTCCAAATTGTACAAAAGCATGCTGAATAAAGTAACTTCCTTAGGTTTTAGGGGGTGCGATCGCCCCAATCTCCCCCTGGGTCCGCCCCTGCCGTAGGCAACACACTGTTGTGAATGGTTCAAAATCAAATTGGGGCAGCATAACTTGCGGGATTCTCCAAATTAAACTCTTGGGCCACTGCTTCTTACAAAGAACAAGTACATCAATAGCCTCTTTGTTTAAAATTATATAAAGTGCTTTAAGCTTATGATATATATATGTCTCTTTAGCACTCCCGTCTGTCTTCCTTGCAAAATATGGTTAATCATGAATAACTTGAAGTGCATGAACGGATATTCTTGAATTAACTATCTATAAATTTTTCTAATTCAATGTATCTGTTGACAGGAAGGAAAATTTAAAGTAATTTAACAAAAGAATTCATAGTTAGGCTAGGTTACCATCAAATTAAACGAGAACAATCTGTGAAATATCTCAGTGTTTTTATTAATGAAAAGCTTAACTGGTCATCACATTTACAACATATTGAATCAAACCTAGATTTTGCAGCAAATGTGACCTACAAACCAAAAAAATATTAGAAATACGAGTAAATGTACTCAAATCACGTTAGTATAACTTTGCGTTATTGTATTACCAGGTTTTTTTGTAAGGAAAATGTTAGGTACCCGGTATGGACTTGTAGGGACCCGATTTATCTGATTCTAGGAACCCGATTTTCTCTGATTTTAGGGACCCGATGACAATTTTCTCTGATTCCAGGGACCCGATTTTCAATTCTAGGGACCCGATTTGGGTTCCTAAAACACCTTTAACAAAAACCCTGGTATTACAGATTGGGTATGTAACCACATCACATTTAAAATCAATTTACGTCAAACAAACAACATATTGCCCAATAAGAGGTTCACTAATTACGATACGCATGTAAGTCCCATTTATGAAACATTGAAGTTCCTAAAAATGAAGGTTATATATAAATTCGAATTGGCCAGACTGATACAAAGATTGAATTGCGGTTGCTTCCCTGTATCTATAATAGTCTATTCTAGCGATCATCGGATGTAGGCTACATAAGTATAATCCAAGCTTGGCTAGTAATAAAAACTATTTTATTCCTAGTGTCCATAACCAGTGATATGGAGAGGAGTTAATGCGGAATACAAAAATTTACCTTTTCACTTGTTTGAAAAAGTTACGTGTGATTACTGGCTTTCACATTACTGAAATTTTCGTTTTGTTTCAATCCGTGCCAATCAAATTGCGGTTAATTTTCTGCCGAATATTACTCTGTATGTTTTCCAAGAGAGCGTCTGTTGAATCACTGAATCTTGCGTTGGTGAGTTTGTCCTTATTTGTTGTTTTTCGTGTTGTCCTTGTTTCTTTTGTATGTTTGTGTCTATCGCGCATTCTCCTATTTATCTTTGTCTCTTGAGTGCCTCTTCTCCTCTTTATTTGTTTCGCTTGAGTGCGTCTTCCCCGATCATTCTATTTGTGAGTATCTACTAGATAACATAAGTTTTTTTTCGGTCTCCCAATTGCAATCAAGGGAATGTTTCTACTGTTTACTGACAGTGTTTTTTTTATTGTTTCGCATTCGGGTTTTTCGTAGCAAATAATACAATACAATCTTCAGCAACAAGCGCAAGTAGAGAAGCACAAACACTATATACACCAATGAAAGTATAAAATAAAAAGCAAGAGAACATTTGCCATTTGCCTTACTTTCACAAAGAAGTCTTTAAAAATATAGATAAATGATGGGAAAATATGGTTGAAAAAATATGAAGAAAACTGTGGTGAAAGCATTGCTAATCAAACAGACCTTATCCAGTAAAGCAGGGGTTCCCAAACTTTATCTGGCCATGTACCCCATCAGCATTTCGATAGATGAGCATGTACCCCTAAAATTTCTTATGACAAAATGGATGAGGAAAATAACAAAAATATGTTTACCAATTTTTTGAAAATATTGTTGGTGTTCAATTGGTGTTCTTTTTTGTCCAAAAAGTATAAACAGCCGATTCCATCAAACGATTTTCTGAACGGTGTACGTGTACAAATTTTTCACCAAGTGAAATACCTTGGTGTGTTGCTAAATGCCTCAGTGAAGGATGATGATGATACTCAGGGACAAGTGAAATCGCTATACTGTGCAGCAAACAAGATCTGAGGTATTTTCAACCAGTGCTCTCCTGCAGTAAAAAACACTTTATTTCGTACCTATTGCATGCCAATGTATGCTTGCCAACTGTAGAGCAAATACACACTGACTACTATGAAGCGCTTACGCGCTACACACAATAATGCCTACCGAATTATGCATCACATACCCAGAAATGTAAGTGCTCGCCCACACCAAGTTAGTCATCGTGTCACGACTTTTGATGCCTTATTGAGAAATAATCTGTGTCGCTTCTTGCAAAGCTGTGCATCTTCATCTGACTTCCTTATCCTATCTCTTTAAATGTCTGATGCTTTTTACAAATCTTCGTTTTACCTCAGTTATTTAACGCTCATGTTTGACGGTGACCAACTGATAGAGTTGTTAATGTGTTGTAACAGTGTATGTGTATCATCAATATTGTTTTTGCATAAGAACGAAACCCTTCCGTGTGCTTCGTGACGTCCTAGGATTTCTTTATTTACTGGTTCCAATATGCAGATAATGCGTGCAAACCAAGCATACAAAGGGTAAGACATCCAACTGGTAAAACGTAAATCGCCAAATCCTGCTTTAAAATTCGGGAAAATTCCTGTTTCAAAATCCGGCTGTCGATCTCACGACAAATGCGTTGCAAAGCATTTGGAACCTTGATCGGAACAACTTGCATGCAATGTGCACCACCGTCTGACTTATCTTTGCTTTTATCTTTTTCTCGGTTAGCTCCCTACCTCACAGTTTTGATGTTCCAATGCCTTCGTTTCTCTCACACTACTGAATCCCTGTATTATGATGGGTGAATGACCCTACAATTGGAGCGCTGTTACAATGTTTTGCTATCAGTGTTGGTCGTGTGCAAACACCTATTCTATAATGCGCTATGGCTAACCAATTTTTTTTCTCTTGCGTTTTGTGATTGTGCCTGTGGCATGAACCACGGGTCTGTAATAAATGAATTGTTATTATTATAATATTCACTGATATATGTATACATAATTCGAAATGAATAATATATAAACATATTTTTCCCTTCTATTGCTAACCTTAAATGTACCCCTTCAGGGAAAAAATGTACCCCTACCCCAGTTTGGGAACCCCTGCAGTAAAGCATTACTTTCGAGTGATCCTGATGTTTTTTTTTATTTAATAGTATATTTCTGATACTATTTGAACAACATTATGGGACTGACGATGCGCACTGTTGCGTGAAATGGATTTCCTGAAAAAAAATGCTGTTTGATTCAAACCTCTCAGCTTAGTGGAGACCAGTCACTTCAATAGTATACTTTTGTTTGTGATTGTACTTCTATTTCAATGGCTTCCGAAATAACGTGTGATTGCCATACCATTCAAAGAATCCCAAATACCAGACGAAGCTTAGCTTCAAAACTCTTTCTAGCTGCACGTCTTTTAGTTTAGTTTCTGAATTCCTCTTAGAATTTGATTGAACTGAAGCAGCTGCAACTTACGTGCGAAATCTGTGATTATTCTTTTTGGTTTTGTTAACTGCGCCTTCTTCTATACGCCAGTTAGATTTTACACTGAACAAGCAGTACTATGAGATATTGAAGTGCTGCGACATTAACAAACAGCAAAACGATTTATTCCGGACTGTGTTGAACAAAGGAATATGCTCGAAAGAGTAATCTGCAAGGTTACCACCGGTAAGGTTGTCTGCCTACGGTAGGGCTTTCTGGACTTTTTAGGGTATAGGAATCCCTACGACTGGGTTCGGCAATCTTTTCGGACTACTAGGCCACTTCAGGCGGTCAAAAAGGCACACCAGCAGGCGATGTGACGGTCAGGCGCGACGTCTCGTGAACCACCGGAGGGTAAAGCACCACGAACCGAAAGCGCGCTAAGAAAAGCACCTGTGTGAGTATATGACAATCAAGTTATAACGGAGTGATCTCACCAGGTGGGTTCAACTGCTTCTTTAATACCACATAGTGCAACTTTACGCGCTAGCTGTTTTCTTGTCTTGAATTCAAACCCTCCGAGGGACTGCAACAGTCAGAAGAAACAGTTTCCAAAGACGGATTCTTTGAGTTTGGTGTATGAGTCAAACACGAAGTTTACTGAACTGAAACAAAGACACGTACGGTAGTCACACTAGACGTACTGGAATAACCAACAACCTGGGCAAACATGCGAACAGACTACAGTAGAATCTGCCTCTATCAACCCCCAAACCAAGAGCCCAAGCAGCGCAGCAAACACAAGCAGAAAACACATTTAATTGCCAAGATCCACAATATCAACTCGACAGCAGCATTTGAAACCGTGAACAAATGAAATAAACCCTATCACCAGCCAGCAGAGGACCTACGCACGGACAGCCTTACTTCACCGCTCAATCGGTACGTGCCAGAAGGATTAGAATCCATGTACGAAAAAGCTTCCTTTTCGCAATAGCATTTATTAAGTTTCATCTAATCAGCAGAGCAGCTTTCAGGGAAAAACATTACCAATTCTACTTACACTAAGATGCACTATTGTTAGATAGGATTATGTCACTGGTTCTTAAACTTTCCGCTGTCACGTCTCCCTCAAGTGGTTGTCCTTTGTTTCAAGCCCCAGTGACTAAATTAGTAAAGTGGACGGAACACTTTCCCGATCAAAAGCGTTCCATGTTTCAAAGCACGTAGGGGGCTCGCGCCCTCTTTAAATTTATTGACGGCCCCTGGGGAGGCGTGCCCAGCGCCGGTTAAGAAGCACTGGGTTAGGTAAATTTGGATCATGCGCTTGTGGTGTCTATCACCGTGACTTGCTACTCTTGAGCACCCTCTACCGGCAGCCACAATTAGCTACGGATAATTGCGCGGGAGACAGTAACATTGTAACCCCAAACTAAAACTTTAGATAAATCATTTCATCCACAGGGAGTATAGAAATAAGGTTATGTTCTAACAACTTTCTGATCTACATCACGATCTGACAGTGGCATATTTCAGGCTCGAGACCCAGGTAAGCACTTTACGCTAATCTTGCTGAACGTAGGCAATACCTGCAACATGCTGTGCTGTAAGTACTCTTTGTTGTTACTTCGAACACGTCTGTAAGCATGCAGTACCATGCCTTAGTGTAGTTGGATGTGCTTCAAACTGTCAAATTCTACAGACAGGCATGAGCCGAGTGAAGATTGCAAAAATAAGGCAAGTAACTCACACAAATTTTTTTCGCGAATCTTGGACACTGCCGCCCTGGGCCGCCTTTATTTTGCCTCATGTAAGACAAAGCGTGCCTTGTGTTTGTTGGTGCCACGAGCATGACACACTTCTTGTATTGTGTACCATCTGTAGACTGGCGCTTATGCTTTATGTTTTTGTGTTGACAGTGTGGCGATAATCAGTGGTGTCATTGATTCATCCGTGCAAGCTACTTCGCTTCATTAATCCCCGAGAACGTTGACCAACTTAACAGCAAATAACGAGAGAGTTTTGGGCGAAAAACACAAAACCAAATAAGAACTGCGTTTGTCATTTGAAAAAATAGTCAATGATTTGACATTCTCATTAATACCGACAAGCGTTTTGGCTATCAGAAGAGTTTAATCAAATCGTAATAGCTCTTGGTACGCCATAGGCCAGGGCTGTGCAACATTTGTTGTCGGTGGGCCATGTAACCAACTTCGCACATCTAGCTGGGCCACACGAAAAAATTAGTTTTTTCATGTACACAATGAATTGCATGATGGGGAAAAATCAGAGTGTTGGAAAAGGCCACACTATATGGTTTGGCGGGCCGGGTTGTGACCCGCGGGCCACCTGTTGCACACCCCAGCCATAGGCAAAAATGTATCCATAAAAAACAGGCAAAAGCTTAAAAGTTGATATCATCCATTTTGATTATCAGTAGGCTTACCTTTGGTTCGTTACTAGCACAACCGCAATTTTTTGTTCGAATTCAGATTCGAAAGTTGTGTGTTTATTTTCAGCTCAACGACGCTGCGAAAAGTTGCGTTAAAGGGCAAGTCTTCAGTGAACCAAATCATTATTAACCTGCTTAGGTCGATTTTGTCCTTATCGGGCAAATGAATTTGAGGCGTGATGATGCAAGCATACGAAAAATGACCGTTTCAAGGTGAGCCTTGTAGCAGCTGAGTTTTTTATGTGGTTTTTCGAGTAGCATTCTCAAAACCTGCATAAGGTTTGTAGATATCAAGTTAGGGAGGGTTTTTGCCAGGAGCGGTCAAAGCACACTTGAAATGTTCCAACATGAAGCTAGTCAAAGACAACTTTGTTAGTCTGCTGCAAAAATGTTTTGACACGTTCACGTGGTACCAAGTGTGTTGGTTTGGCAACCAACCAAAACATTATTGACGAGAAGCAGAGTCGACCGGCGTAACTCAGTTCAACGTTCGGTAATTGCTTGACAAGCATCAGAGACAGTTCCCTTCAGTATTTTCCTTTGGAAAGAAGGCGAGCTGGGTTTTCACTGCAAAGCTTGTGATGTTCTATTTCTGTACGAATTTTGTTCCAGTTGTCATTCAACACCGCGGAAAAAGCTTCAACAGGCATGCTATGTATATTGGCAGTCCTTTTGGAAGCAGGCAAATTTAGAATCAGCAGAAAATTCGTAGCATGCAATTGATAAATTATTCTGTTCATTAAATAAATAGCTTTGGTTGACCAATGACAAATGAAGCTTTATATATTTCCATGAAAAGAGTAACTGACTAATTGTTTACTAATATAGACCGCTCCGCTGTAGTGACTACGATCCGAGTATTTCAGAAATTAGCGAATGTTTTACTGCTTCAACAAGTTTAACGATTGAAACCCAATACTGAAAAATTAAGTGGAAAAGCTAGCGGACAAATGAAATAAATACATATTTTAAAGCTTGTAAATACTGTATATTTGGTATAAAACACTACTATAAGATAAGATATACCTGAAGTCTTTCCAAAAATAACTTTTTACATCGTTAAAGCAGGTAGATTTAACAGCACAAGCATATGCATACATGAGGCAGAGGGCAGTATGTGCATCAACTGACAACTGATTTCTCACCACCATTTCCAACACCTCATAGTCTATCACAAATGTTTTTATCCTGCCTTCAAGTAAGGAAAATCATCATCAGCGGGCCTCTCTTTTTAGTCTTGCCTCGGGCCCCCCTAACCTTAAACCCACCGCTGGTTACATTTCTCACCTTCTGCCGTGACTGATGTGGTCATGCGGTGGTGCGTGTTTTTTGTCAGTGCAAGATTGAACATCGAGTAAGATGCTGCTGTTTGAACCGTGTGAAATAGAGGAAAATGGCTGTGGGCGACAGAAATGCAGGTTGGTTACAAGAAAAGAAAGAACGAAGACTGCCAGTCAGTGATGGTAGGACAAGATACGTAAATAAATAAAACTATTTAGAACACTTCAATAATGGATAGCGAGTTAGGCGAAAGTGGGTTGTATATTCTACGTGAACTGGTTTAGTGATTTGCTATGTTTGTGAATTTCTTTCTTCCCGCATTGTGTCACTAACGACCGGAGTTACCAACTGGAAAAATATCCGTCATCTGGCTGAACCCGAAGGCAGCATAGCGCACAAAGAATACATCTTTGCATTCTGCGTGTTTGGTCGACAAAATACGGGAATTGATAAAATTTTGGCTGTTCAAATATAAATTGAACAGGATTACTGGACAAATAATACGCAAAATTGTTTCAGTTGTAAAATTTTTAGTGTCCCGGCATGGCCTTTCTAGGTCGCAATGAAAAAATTGGTTCTAAACGTATTGGAAATACAATGGCCGTCCTCAATTGCAAAAAAATGTAATGATGATGATTTTCCTTACTTGAAGGCACGATAAGAACATTTGTGATAGACTGTGAGGTATTGGAAAAGTTGGTAGGAAAGCATTTGTTATCAGCCGATGCACACACTGTAATAATTACTATTCATTTGTCCTCTGCTTCGAGGCGAACAAAAGAGCTGTTATGATTTGACTGAACTCTGCTGACAGCCAAAAGGCTCCTTGGCTCTACTATGAATCGCAAATCTTGTAAAGTCTCCCTCTACTATTTTTTCAATTCACAAACACTGTTCTACTTTTGTTTTACTGTTTTCACGCTCAAAATTTGCTCGTGATTTTCTGGTAAATTCCTAGCCTAGTCAGCGCTGAATGAACGGAAGTATCCTGCACGTTAACCAATGACACCATCCATGATCGCCACAGAGTAAACACAGGACGCAAGACAAGCCGCCTACAAACGTTACACGTGCTAGAAGCATGGCATATTCATGGCACCCACAAACACAAGGCAAGATTTGTCTTACATATGATAGCAATAAACGCGGTTATTTTTCCAAGTGGTATGTACCAAAAAGTTTGATATATTTTCAAGTCAAAATTTTAGAGCATGTATTTGGTATATTTTTGTTCGAGTGTTAATTCAATTTATTTATTTATTTGCTTGTGGCCAGACACGAAGTCCATAGTTTAAGCACACACACTCTGCAGAACGCACGTCGATAAAAACAGACAAAACATAACTTTTTTAAGGCATTGGAGCCGGCGGAAACACAGGGTTACAGACACTTTCTGCAACTGCATTGAAGGCAGAAATACAGGGTTACAGACACATTTTTAACACTAATGACAGCTAACACGTAACACTTGTTACAACACTACTGCGGAGTAGGGCGCCAACAGTGGCGTATCTATGCAAAGTGGCGCCCACGGCAAAGTTTAAATGTGCGCCCTTTCTAATAATTTAAACATTAAATATAGGGAAAGTTTTTGCCAAAGATAAACCATGAAGAAAATTAATGTTTGGAAGAGGAAAGTAGGCTACAGTATTAGGTTTTTTTGCTTTAGACTTTTCAGCAAATAAAATACAAATTATCCACAAGGACCATAACATGCTTCTATATTCATTTACTTTTATTATGAAAAATATGAAAACATTCAAATAATTGACTAGAGCTTTGTAGGCGAAATATATACTCTGATAAGATCATAGTGTCTGGTTCTTTGCTGAGAGAGGATTTCTTTCCATAGACTGTGTTAAAGTAATAACGTTATCATCATTTATAGGCCTATATAATGTTGCCTGACAAAATTGTACAAAAAAAATCAAACAACATATTGCAACTGCAAACGACAATTTCTTTTGAAAAGAAACGCTTGTAAAACACATTTAATCTGAATCGTACAATAAATTATTTATTGCAAGTGATGTATCACTTGTGTTCGAAAAACACAATTCCATCGAAACATCAACATAGCCTGTCTTTTCTTGTTTTAAATAATACAACATGCTGATTAAAACGAAACTTAACGTGCCTTTATCGAAGCAAATTNGTTTATGATTTCATCAATGTCAGCTTTCTTTGTTTCGTCTATTTCTATACTCAAAGCAAGATCACACAACATGCCCTGACTTATTGTTAGTCATTGAGGACAGGAGGTATCAAAGGATCAATTTCAGTTTGCTGAAAGACCGCTCGCTCCTTGCAATACATAGCATCAAATTATTTGCAAAGCAATTCGAAAAATGTCAGGAGGACTTCAGGACAGGGGCGTAACGAGGAGGGAAGGGGGGCGAAATTCCCCCGGCGACGCGTCACTATGGGGGCGCCAAATAACTGCCGGGGGCGTCGAATGGCTGTGGGGGACGCCGAAAAGTTCCAAAAATACCACAAGCACTTTCTTCAATACAGTACATTTGCTACCGAAAGACCTCAGTTTCGAACATGGGGCGCCAAACTTGCTTCTTGCCCCGGGCGCCATCTAACTTCGTTACGCCGCTGCTTCAGGACGCGATAATTTTAAGTTGCACGACTTGAAACTAGCATTTTGCAATCTAGCATGTTCTCGTATAATCAGGCTTGTCCATGAGAATGTCATTCCTATGGGAATCCCATGGGAAACGTCCCATGGGATGGGATGAGCTGGGACAGGTATAAATTGCTATGGGATGGGAATGGGACAGACAAATATGTCCCATGGACAACCCTGCGTATAATTGCTTGCCATCTACATCTGCACTGTACACAACCAAATTGTCACTCACAGTCGGGACCATAACAAAAGCCTTTTACATCTAACAGAAAGCCACATTTGGACAGAATAAGCTAGCTCTAAACAAAGCTAAAATTTTTCTTCTTTCAAGTATTAACATTTCTTGCTCGACTGGCACGGTAACGATACTAACAGCTGATTTTGAGGACTAAAAATGTTCTCTACTTTAGTTTACACCGGTGGCCATCGAAGTAGTTTCTTAACGACGGAGTGTCGGAGTGGGTCGTACCAGTTTAAGTAATTTGTTAATCTGCAGGATCTCAACAGCAGTTACTTGCGTAAAAGTCAAGATTCTCACCGCCACTGACTTAAACTCGTCTCAACCAGATTCTGACTGACTAATGTCATCTTGCCTGATAAGCAGCAGTACGGACTGACTTAGCGTTTCTTGCAGCGTGAAAAGGGCGACGTATCGCCAGTGTTGCCAGATGGTTGTCACCTAAACCTGCTAAATCGTGTCACAAAAAACTGCTAGATCCTGCTAAAAACCATGTCACAAATTTTCAACTAAAACCTGCTAAAAGCACTGCAAATATCGAGGTGTTCAAAATAAACTTGTAAAGCTATGTATCAATTTTTGGTCATGCACTCACTATCGATGGACAAACATTAGGCCTATGACTTGCTGGCGTAACTGAACCACCTGGAAAAATTACATGTGTCATGGGATAAAAATATATTCTGCCAATGTAGACTTTTAAACCCAATGCGCTCACTGAGTACAGAAGCAAATATTTACGGCAGGCTTCACCAAGCCATCCAGCTACTTTTTATTACAATGCAATTGTCTTCTTGAATCAGCTTCGCTGCGTCATAACAGAAACTCTAGCTATACCTGGTGATCTTTGTGTTGCCCAATATAAAGCGTCAGAAAGAAGGTAAAGAATTTGTTGATGAAGAAGGTATAAAAGTTTTCATCTCTATAAATGGTTGGAACAAATCTTTGGCCAGGAATTTGTTACCTGCTAAACCTGCTAAATGGTTTTCAAAATCCTGCTAGAAAATCTTCTAGCTGCTAGATTGAAAATTTTCCAGCTAACAATCAGAAAAACCTGCTAGATCTAGCAGCAAAACAGCTAAAATGGCAACAACACTGCGTCTTGCAGATACGGCAAACGAGCGTGCTTGTTCTTTCACAATATCTGACTGTCGTGTTATGTCACAATACCATAGTTTTTTCATAATCCTTGGTGGTGCTGGCGCCACACGCAGTGCCGGATTAACAATAGTAGCAAATGTAGCAAATCTTACCGTGTTTGTTACATTATATATAAGATTTTTCAGTCTAAGAAGTCAGTATTTTGCTAAATTTGCCACAAGTAGTAAGCGAAGGTTTTCAATTGAACGCCGTCTGTGTTCAGAAATTCTTGTTTGATTTTATTGTACAGTGACGTAACAAAAGACATAAGATAGCGGTCAGCAGTGTTGCCATTTTAGCTGATTTGCTGGCTAAATCTAGCAGAATTTTCTCACTGTTACGTGTAAAATTTTCAATCTAACAGTTACCTGATTTTCTAACAGGATTTTACCAACCGTTTGGCAGGTTTAGCTGGTAACAAATTCCTGACCAAAAACCTGTTTCAACAGGAGTAAAACTATGAAGGTAGCAGAGACAAGAGGTCTTTCAAGCAGACTCGCTTCTGTGATGAAGGGCCTGGATTCAGTAATGAAGCGAACCCACATTTAGATTACTGCTGAATCCGAAGGGGTTTCGTATCCTCCCATCTGGGAGCAATGAACCCTAACACAAGTTTGGCGCCCCCATGTTCGAACCTGAGATCTTTCGGAAGCAAATGTACTTTTTGGAACAAATGCGCCATAGTGATTCGGCGCCGGGGCTCGTTACGCCCCTGCTGGGTGTCTAGGCTTAAAGTTCTTGTTTAATCTGTTTTTTTTGAAGTGATATACTCACCAGCAACTTCAATGTGTTCGATAATATAAGGATAACTTTATATTACAGTGCTTGCATGCGCACATCAGGTAATAAAGTACGCATATCGGATGAAGCAGAACGTGTTCAATCGGCTTCATGTCCTCATATAAGATCATTGTCGGGGTCATACATATGATGTTATTATTTCTAATGCCAGTTGAAGAAACTGGTGAAACAAGGATTAAGACTGACTGTTTAAATTTCGATGTTTCCCTATGTATATAAATTAAAAAACAAATTTCAATTTGAGGATGGAGGCATTGTGATTGTATTTTTTGTTGGATTTTAGATCCCGCTGCTGTTCAAGATTGCACAAAATTTCCTAGTTTAATAAAAAATGTACTCCTAAAATTAGTGAGAGATATCACCAACGGAGTATGTTACCAGCGTCATGAAAAACGTCTTGAGCAACAAAAAGGTTATCCAGATATTAATGTTTGCGCTGCAGAAGAAGATTTGGAAGAGAAAATATAATTAAATCTGTATTTGATTATCGTTTCAGTTCAAATAAGCACACTCATATGTTTTTGTTCGTAACACAAGCTTTCTGGGTTTTATTGTACGAATGTGGGTTTTTTTGGTGTGCAGTTGAGGTACATTTGCAATCATTGAATAAGAGCCCTACATGTGACTGTTGAACACAGACATCTTGGCAGGTGATGCAGCGAGACAATGCTGATAGCGATAAGCCACGTGTAGTTTTATACTGCGTGGAAAGAAGCATGAGTAAATCTATAGCAGTGCTTCCACAAATTTGAAAAATCCATTGCTGATGTTGCAACCTCTCCGGTGGTGTTGCGTTGATTGTGTGATTCACCACGAACGGGATGTGCGTGAAGAATAACACCATTATGTATGTGGCGCGAACAA
>JGI24159J19872_10007759_pt1 | contig 14054 bp, 9 predicted proteins | sample Ectturendosymbi4_FD_19872 | JGI IMG/M metagenome (IMG submission 19872) | reverse complement strand
AGGATCCCCGTTTTCGTGGTGAGTACAATCATTTTTTTTACAAATTACGTGCTTTCCTTGACTATTCTTATCACAAGCAATTTTTCCTTTTCAAGGCCTTTGCTTCCACAACTTCAGCCCCCCCTTAGAAAAATCCTGGCTGCGCCCCTGCACGCACATGTCGTACATATGGCTAAACACTAACAATTTCTGGGTTTACTAATACGATGGTATGACACCAAACTAAAAATAAGGACCAGGTCTTTTGTACTTGACCATTACGTTCTGTTGCAAGCTTTGCAAAAAAAGAGCTTTACCAAATGCAGACATGATGCTACTTACGCACATTATCATTTTTTCTGTAGACTTAGGTGGGTACAGTTGTATTTTACACATCTCAAGACAGAGTTTGGAAAAACTGATCAAACGACTTTAGCTACAAGCGTTTAGTGGTAACTGGAAATCTTGAGCAAATTGCATTGATTTGACCCGCGGAATGAAAAAACGTTGCTGAAATAATGCGTATATAAATGTTTGCACAGGGTATTTTTCACTAATAAAAGACTAAGAATGATAGGCTCCTGTAATTTTACTCTCTCTCTGACAAAGAAGAAAGCTACTTTCTTCTTTGACCTCTCTCGGTGTCTGGTATCTATGTGCTGCAAAAACACATTAACAGTTCTAAAAATTATTTGTTCTATTTCTGTTATGCCGCACATAATGTTTACTTTCGCGAGATACAACACCAGACAAGTATGACTAGCAATTATGGTAACTTTCTCCAGCAATTATTCGTAACGTCTATATTGGTTCAACTCAGCAAGTTATTTTGTTAAGTATTTTTGTAGTATTCAACAATTGTTGAATAAATCTGCTCTAACTGTTTTGAATAGATTCTCTGACGAAGCTTCACGGTGTCTCGTTTGCGCCGTGTAAAAAAAAAAAAAAAACTTTTTCACAAAAAGTTTTGTGATAAAAGGTCTTTAATTAAAAAAAATATTTTAAATCATTTCAATTGCTAAATTTTTTCAAACGGAAAAAAATTGTTTCAAGAAAAAATGTCGTGACGAAAAAATTTTTTCGTGACTGAGGCCATCTCCGTAAACGAAGCGTTTACCAATGAATTTGCGAATAAGCCATCTTTTAAATTTATAGGCACGGTCCTTTTTAGGACAGATTTTTATGTAATAAATCATGACTATTCTTGTTTCTTATGCTGTATCTTGCTTTGCATTCTCTCAACGAAGTCTAATGCGTTCTTCTTCGTTGAAGTCTATTTTGAGCATGGATGTTGCCACGGTAATTGGAAATTGCAAAATCCATGCCAGGAATTAAAACATTTTGGAAGATTTGTTTGCATTTCACACCCTACAGTGAGATTAGTCTAAGTGCAGTAGATATATGTCATAGGTGCAACGTGGAATACTAAATTACAAACAATAGGAGAGGCCATCATGCTTGTTTGTTATTACGCTTGAAGCAGACCTTGTCCTACAATTAAAAAGGTTTCAAATGCGTCAGTTGTAGCACTGGATAACTCTGACATCAATAAAAGAAGGATTACTTCCATTTTCACGGAACCGATAGGTTAGATTTTGATTATTTAGAGCTTACGACGCTTAGCGGTAGGATAACTAGTTTCTTGCATGAAAACCAGGACAAATGCAGATAGGGATTTTGGGGGAATGCTGGAAGCATCAAACCCCAGCCGCTTTTGCATTCACTGCATTTTGAAGACTTTTAATGAGCTCTGGCGAGGGATAAAGGCAAGATTTGTCAAAATAAAAATCTAAAGCAGAGTTGTTAAAGCTATTCATTTATTGATCAACTTGTCTACCCATACTGGAATTTAAGAAATTTCAGTATGAAGCGAACATGTAACATATGAATTTAAAATGTGGCTTGAAAAATTTTGTTGGTGGTGCTGGGCTCAGTAACGAAAAAAGTTTTCGTTGTGAAAGTTTTTCTTGAAAACGAATTTTTTGAAAAATACTTTTTCAAGAAAAAAATTTTTAGAAAATTTGTCAATTGAAACAATCTTTTCTGAATTAAAATTATTTGATGAAAAAATGTTTTCATTTCTTTTGAAAAAAAGTTTCAGTTCAGTTTCGTTATAGTCGTTTTAGTCCTCCTTTCATAGTGTCCCGAGTGATCGGCTGCGCCCATCTCTGTAGGCCACGCAGCCACAGGCCTGCGGGAAGACATTTTACCGTGAGCGGGGCGGGAAAAATTTGCCCTGAAAATAACAGTTTGTCCTAAAATAAACAATTTGCCCAGAAATGTTTCACTGTATTAATAAACCATTAACATTCAGGATTTTTGACCAACCTGCGCTTGCCCTGAAAACAGAGTTTGCCCTGAAATTTTTGACTGTGTTGAAATATTTATATCATTCAGGATTTTTAGCAACTTGCCCTTGCCCTGAAAACAGAGTTTGCCCTGAAGATTTTCAAGCCGTGGGGACGGGGCGGCAAACCCCTCGCCTCGTACGCCTATGCACGCAGCTGCTTTCGAAGTGAATACAGCGCTGGTGGCGAGTCATTGACGGCAAAGCGTGTGAACCGTTCTTTTGCGCCCACCCCGCAACGCTGTGCACGAGACTGGGCAGGCCACAAGTACCGTTTTTCAAGTCTTCGGCATAACCAAACCAGGAATCTAACCCAGCATACCAGTTTTGTTGGGTGCTTGTTGAATCATTTGTACGATTTAGCCTGATAGAAATAAAATTTTTTACTAGAAATTTTTTTCTAAAAAATTTTACAGTGATTTTTAAAAAATACGACTAAAGTTGTACATGCTGCAAATGGCCAAAATGTAGCTGTGATCCAAGTAATGTTTCCAGCAACTTAAAGATCTTGCGGATGTATTAGCCAGATTCACTGCTTACAAAGATTCACTTGGAAACTTGTGGGCAATGCCGGTCCTAGCAGTTGCGGGGCCCATTGCATAACCTAGACGCGGGGCCACTCTGAGCTGAGCAGTGATGAGTGACGCTATGAGGTCAAAGTGTTCAGTCAATCGTGCTACGACCTTTTTGATTGAGATGTTTGAGCAAAATAACTTCATGAATATATAAAAAGACGACAAACTACTAGAGTCGACCTGTGAGTTTCGAGGGCATGGCTCATGTGTCTCATAGTTAAGTCTATGTTTATGATTAATACCATACTGCTGTGGTGGACATTAGATAGACAAGTGTACCGTTACCACTCGTACTTAAGCCGACTGTGGTGAGGGGAGCTCTGCAATGGAGATCCAAACGGCGGGAGCAAGTGCAAAGTTACGTCAATCAAATCGAACTGACAAGCGAATTAAACTTACCATGCACTTACTTACTTCACTCTTGTTGAATAGCACTTTCGTTCGAAAAACAACTGACTTGGGAAAAACTGCGAACATCAACTGATTACCTTTCTCGCTTCCGCTAACCACAAGCACAGACGCGTTCTTGTATGAAGGTAACGTCTGGACGCACGATCAACTATCCGGCTTATGACGCAATGCACAAAAAAACAGACTTCACAAGAAGGCAACTCATGCATCCGCCCGAAGTTCCCCAAAAGCCCAATTTTATAGTTATTCTTAATTTGTGTACTTGTAATGCAAACTGTTCTTTATGAATTAGAAATATAATGTACAAAGATTTTACAACTACCACGTCACAGATGTAGAAACACTTATCAAACGTAATGTATAATGCGCACGGTTGAGTGATGAAATAGAAGCATATAGCCGCCCAGTATAATGACAAACAGGGACGAGTGTGTAGGATGACATTCATAACTTTTGCCTTGCCTGTTTAAGCTGCAGGCAATGGCGTAACTAAAGGTTTGCGCTAGGGGGAAAAACTTAGTTGGAAGGGCCCACTTGCCACTGTAGGGAGTCCACTAGCCAACGCTAAGAAAAACCCTTGAGCATTGATGGTGAACCCGGATGTGGATAGCTATACTGAAACGCTAAACCACCGGAAAATACTTAGAAAAACACAAAAATCAGCAACCTACTAAAAACCAAAAGAATAATAAAACCGAAATATAAGGTAAGTGGGAGCTCGGTTTTTACATTCAGCTTGCAACGGTGGGCGGTTTGCACCCCCGCCCCCTGTCAGTTACGTCACTGACTGCAGGCCAGCTTTAAGTGCTTTTTACGTTTATAAACCTAGACTTTGAAGTAGCAGTTTTTCTATCTATTTACGCTCGCAAATAAAATGCAGTGCACGTTTGGTGGAGCGGCAAGTGATAAAAGTTCTTGCACGACCAACAAATACTGCGGAACAAATTTGTGGACAAAGAAAAGGAGGCGCATTGAGGTGCGAACACATCACAAAATTTTGCGTTGGTTTGCATGAGATTTTTGGCTTCCACTGGTTCAACCTCTCATCTTTTGTGATTTGCTTTAATATGGTAGAGGCAATTTTATTCTTGCAAACTATTAATCTACATTAAAATCTGCCATGAAGAAAAACTGCAAGCCTCTGTCAAAATGCAGATGACCTGCAATCAACCAAAACTGTCTAAAACAGAAGAATCTTTCGAGAACTGAACAACGTTACGGTAGCCGAACTGCCATCAAAGACACTCGTCTCGACTTGTTCATTGCGAGTTGAATTACTCCGCAGTACGCACCTTGTTTGCAACAACTGTGGTTGTAGGTCTAACCAAGTTCCATCTATAAAGAGTCGGACATTCTAAAGCGCAGATACAACGCCCTCTTGAGAATTGATAACGTTCGATTTAGAAGAAATTCATCGTTTGTTCAAACAAGATAATTTTATGCTAACAATGAGATTTCTAAGTCGTTTCTACAATTCTTGAGCGCAAGGTGTATCTAGCAAAAATGAAAAACGTGTCCAAACACGATGGCGTGTGGCCTAATGCAGCTGCATCGGTTGCATCAGCTTAGGGCCGGCCCTGCTTGTGGGAATCAAGTAAGGAGTCCACAGAAGCTTTTGCGTTTTGCAATACATTTGGCTTAGTCTTTAGAGCCATTTACAAACAAACTAGTGGAAATATGTACTTGGAATCACGTGACAAGGACAGCATATTATGATGAGACGGCTACAAAATTGCTGCGGAAAGTAAAGATTCCTGAAAAAACGATACACGCACATTAAACCTGATACGGAGGTACATGCAATCTTGTTTTTCTGTCTGACAGCTTGTGCTGTTTTGGGAAAGCGCCATCACCACCGGGGAGTCACAGGACAGTTTTCCCGGCGCGAAACAGAACTTTGCAGAGCAGATGAAGTTAATCAACGTCACCAGGTTTGCAAATGACTTTAAGAACTTCAACATTTAATTGCCAAATATGCGGCGATGATCAGAACTACATGTTGTTAAGCTCACACCATCCTTGGGTCGGAAGCGCGGCCTGAGCATTAAAATAACTGTGACGATAAGCGATTGTCTGCTTTCTTGTCGAGAATTTAATTACTATGAGGGTAATCTACTGCCACGCCTCTTTCGAGCATACCTAACAATCAGACAAGAGTAGATTAACCAGACATTGTGCAATTACTAAGCGCAAACTAACTTGTATTATTCCTGGCTGTTCTGGGTGTATCGCTTTTAGAAAATTACGTTTTCACTTAGAACAGCACAAAGGCGTAACGTTCTTGTAAGGCTTGTATGGGCGTTGGTTTTGAAGTGTTCATGTCGCAAAAGAAATAGTGCAACTTTCTTATTTAGAAAAGTTCTTCAAAACGTAAGGATCGGCTTAGTTTTCGTCATTTAAATTAGCCGAGGGCGGTATTCATCAATCACGCCCGCAACTATAAATCTCAGTGTTTTGACTTCAGCAAGTGGATTTGAGAAAAGGCGCTCTGAAGATAAAATCGACATCATTTTAAGAAGGCAACATGAGAAACTCAGAGATTTTTCAGGTTGGACTTTTGGCCATCGTTTTGTCGATCGGCAATGCGAAATCGGTAAGATGTTTTCAGTGATGGTTCTCCGCTTTTAGAGGTCTATATTTGCACTCACTCTGTACAATAATTAAAGCTTATTTTTTATAGCTATCCTGTACCTCCCTACCAAACATGTTTTCGCGAAAGTGCTTATCAATAATCTAACTCGTGTTTGGCACTAGATGTTCAATATTAGAGAGCACCAAAAGTAACTTTATATTGATTGGTTTAAATTTAAGAAATACACTGTTGTGAACTTGATGGATGTTGAAGTTGCAGAGGTCAATATCTATTGCACAGTTCTGCCTAGTTTAACAGCACCACTTTCATTGGATTTTATTTGTGTTTTGCTGGTAGTAATGCTCTTCACTGAAGAATTGCGGTTTGTTAACAGAAGTTGTTTTCTTAAGGTTTTGGTGAAACAGCACGACTTGAGAAATTTTGATGGAAGACTTTTTTAAGGGGTTTTATTGAATTTCGAAAAGCTTATCTACAATCGCTATTGCGATTTTTCAACCAACTTTAAAACTGATATTCGCACTACGTCTATTTCAATATTTGGTGAAAAATCAAAACTTGTTTCAGGTGGAAAAACGGTACAATATTGGTGCTATAGATGGTGAGCTATACATTATAGAAAATATGATTAAGTTGCGTGATGGAACTACGCATGACATATGATTTACCAGTGAAATTATCTATATTCAAAAATCATGTAAAGATAAGCTGAAACAAAAAGATTCAGGACATCAATAGATACCGAAACGTCCAAGTTTTACAAACGTTTGTATATTTTCTCTCAAGCTTTTAAACTGGAATATTTAATAGGCGAGAAATGTCCAAATACGCCATTTCAAACGAAACAGTTTTTTGGGTAGACGCCTTGCGATTCCGTTGGACGCATTCAGCGATAAATAGCAGGCCAAGTTATTTATAGATTTCTTTACGTGCATGACCGTTCTGGAGAAAAATGAAAAACATAGACTATGCTGCTAATTTTATCGTATTTCAGCTTGAACAGAAGAGGTGTTTTCACATTCAGCTCTGTAGTTATTCGAAACCTTGACTTACGTTAGAATTCGTTAGACTTTTACAGAATAAAATGCAATTTTGCAGACAGATGTTTCAAAAATGGCGAAGCATTAACAACACTTCCCTTCCAAAAACCTGGTGCTTGCAAAGAGTTTTATCAGGTATTTACATTCATTTGGTAGAGTGCTTGTTTACTTGATAAGACATGCGCTTTGTTCGATGTGAATTGGTTTTATCAAATATTTTATGTAATTTTAGCGAAACTTTCAGTGAGTGAAACAGCGTGTTTTTTCGTTCCGTTTACTCCCAAGGATAGGCTTAGTAGATGTTCGGTTATCTAGATTCCAGACCAGTGTTTCTCAAACGTTTTTATTCCATCGCCTCCTTTTCACTCTCGACACGTCGTTTTCGCCCCCCAAGCCTGATAAAGCAAACACAAGGTAGTAAAGTTAAATAATTTTGTTTAAAGAAAGTATTAAATAGCTGAACCAAGCCAGTAATTTAGCTGAACTAAGCAATTCTACTACGACGCTAATATGACGTTCAGAAGTTTTTTGAAAACAGTCCACACTATAGCCGGGCACATAGACGATCCAGCGTAAAAATTTAATAGATAAATTGCTTTAGCAACAACCTCCAGCGATCATGTCATAGTCTATTAAAATTTGCAAAAAACTAGCAAGTCGTAGTAGTAGGCTACTCAAGTTAACTCAATGAACGGTTAGTGGTTGAGCATTTTTGCCCCCTTTGTGTTAATTTGCTACCCTATCGCCCCCTTTTGATTTTTTGCCCCCTTGCCCCTCAAAATCGTGCCCAAGGGAGCGATTCCGCCCTTTTGAGAAACACTGTTCTAGACTATAAACGGTTATTCATGTGAATTAAATTGGTCTGCTTAATTCTCAGGAAAAATATTTCATTTTCTAAAAAAAGAATACAGTTCAAAAAACGCGAACAACGCTTCCAACCTAATCCCCATTCTAATAAAACCCTGATCCTCAGGTCTCATCAAAACCACCTTCTTTAGCTATTTGCCTCATGACTATTCAAAACATTCAGGATAAATTACTGAAATGCTACCGAAGTTTAGTATTCACTTTGACGGCACATAATATTTGTTAATAGCAAAGCACAAATATTGAGTTATTTGCTACATACTGTACAAAATCATCTTGTATGTTCAGTCACATTCTAAACCCTTTTTCTTCTTCAAGAAGATTAGAATTCCTGCTATTTGTTGCTTGTCAGCGAACCCTCCTGCCTCCACTGGCTCCACGCCAAGATCTAATAAACGCAGATTAGTGATATTATTATCATTACTTCTTCGAAGGCCTTCGGTAGACCTTGCTATTGTTGCGACTACCACCACCACTCTCCAGAGAACTTTTCCAACCTTTTTTCCAACACCAACTTTTCCAGACAACATATCAGAAGTGCAGCCGTTTCAATTCCATCAAAACATGCGGTTTAACGCAACTTCATCGAAAGAAAAAAGGCCGTTTTTCTACAGTTTTGATGACTTTCCACGCCTTCCATGAAGTTACTCATGCTGCTGACACTTGCCAGTCCATGAGATACACGATAATGGATCGAAGCAAGGCAAACACAAAAATGAACTGGTATGAATCAACGACTAAGAAACTAATGGTGACGTTCACATGTCAAGTCGTATCAACTTGAACGGGATATCGCAATCCAAGAGCTGGATTAAAAAACATTAACCGAAGTTTTCTTTGTATTGCTAAACATATGCCTTTTAACATTCATTTTCACATCCGTTCATTCTCTCGGGAGGGTCGTGGGGGCAGCAGCCCTAGGAGGTCTCGAAATGCCTCACAATTTTCGGCAACCTCTTATCGTTCTGCCAGCTCCACACCAAGACGGGGGCCGGGTCGTATAGAAATCTTAAGCCAGGTCGTAGAAATTTCAAAACTGAAATCTTTGCGATGGCTGAAAACTCCCGTTTTGTGAGCGCGAAATGATAAAGCTCATGTAGCACTGTATTTTCTTTCCGTGTTCTGCCTTCCGTCACTCGTGAATGCCACGCCGAGGTACTTGAACGTCTCCACCTGTTGCAGTGTAGCCTATCACTGCTTAGACTGCTTAGTTTTAACACACACTGAGATGTGACTCTAGAGAGGTATAATACCTCGGTCTTTTCACTGAAGTGGTAAGTTTCACTCCCACTTGATCGCACGCAGTCGAAAACCACCAAGTGCATACTGAACACCCTGTTCAGCGGATGCAAACAGCACCAAAACCTCTGCAAAAAGCTAACGCTTGATTCTGCGCCTTCTAGCTGTGACACCCTCTTTGACCCGACTGTGTCTGTCTATCCAATTCATATAGACTATGAAAAAGTAGTGGCAAAAGCACACACCCTTTCCGAAGTCCAATACCCACGGTGAACGGTTGTGACTGAACGCCGCTGACACGGACACAAACTTCTGAGCAGGAATACTGTATTGTAACAGACGGCTGTCAACATCGTATACTCACTTAACACTCTCCACAGCTTGGGTCGTATATGCTCTTTCGAGGTCGACAAAGCACTACTGTATAACAGGCGTAGACATCTTTGGCATACTGCCAAAAAAGTGAAAATTTCGTCTGTGCCCAGGACGAAAACCGCACTGTGGGTATCCTCTAGCTTAGGTTAAATAATTTTGCGACATATTTTTCAAGGCACTTGGCACATATATTTCTCGAAGACTAAGGAGAGAAATGCCAAGGTAGTTGCTCAGTTTCTTTCTGTTCCCCATTCTTGTGTCTGGGGATGATCAACCCAGTTTGATGCCAACCATTCGGTGCCATTCCAGAACTCCATGCCACTCAACACACACGAGTTAGCCAAAAAACTCCTCGATTAAAGGCTTTGTGGATTTCAGGTCGGATTTCATTACAGCCTGCAGCCTTCCCTGCTTTCAGTGTTTTGACAAGTAGGAGGACTTTGGAAACTCCTGTGTGTCTTATGGTATGATAGTGACTGGGGTCAAAAGACTTTTGAAACACTCTCTCCATGTGCGAAGGATATCCCCCTCATTGCTGAGTAAAACACCTTTTGGTCTTTGATGGATCTAGTAGCATTAGATTTTTTCCGCGAAGACGTCAGTTGGTTTGCCGGAACCAGTGGCGAAAGTGGGGGCCACTGCAGGGCCAAGAAAAAAGTAGGGGGGATAATAAATGTCAACCAAACGAACTTAAGCGGGAAATTAAGAAAAAACTGGGGAGAAAACAGAGGGCCAAGCAAAAATCTGGGGGCCATGGCCCACCCAGGGCCCCCATTAGAATCGCCACTGGCCGGAACACTTGTTGGCTTGGCAGTAACTGGAATCTCGTTTAAGTCCGAAATTATGACAAGACTGAATTTTGGACTTTTTTACAACTTGTGCTACGTACAGTTCAACTTTGTTCTGAAGCCAGGCTTTGTAAGAACTTTCTTTGCTTGAATAGCAAATTTCACCTCCTGGTTCGAACAACGGTTATTTTTTTACCATCCGTCGCCACACCTAGTCGTTTCCACCAACATACCCGAGCAGTAGATAAAGTTACACCTGCTTTGAACAGCTGCCATTCCTCTTCCATGGCCTCTGTGCAGTCTGGGATCTCTCGGAACAACGACGATATGCTGCCTGGATAGGTCTTTCATGCGTTCTTGTTTCGTGTCAAACGGGGAGCAGAACTGCCGACGGATGACGGATCACCACTTTTTATCTGCAAGTTACATTTAGAAAAACAAACAGGACGTGCACGAACGTGAAGTCCTACCGATTGAAGTGGGAGGTCCTGGTGGACAAGGCCTTTTAAGATTATCTTTGCAAATACGGAAAAACCAAAAGTTTCATTTAAAAAAGTTCAAAGTATTTTGCTATTAGGAAGATTTCATATGTAATATTTTCATAAATTCTTGAAACATGGAATATTTGTTGTTCAGTGCTAACAATGTGATTTTTCCAAGAGAAAATTATTGAAAGTTGAAAATTATTATCCTTACTTATATTTGATTCAGTAGTCCTACAAGTCGGAAGTCCGCAACATGAGGTCTTTAAAAGAAAATTTCAAAACTTTTTGTGAAATTTTTGACAGTCTGAATCAATTTTTCTAATATAACAAGAAAGATAAGAACCATTTGAATGTTTCAAGGTCCTTTGAGTTACTTTTTCATAATAAATTCAGAAAATGAAAAACCGCTGTAGCAGAAATAAAATCATTGTAACCTTGTAGCTAAATTAGAGGTAACAAGGAACATGCGGAGAAGTTTGGGGCAGTAAATCACTTGATAAAAGGAGAAACGTTTGGAACAAGAAAATGCACTGAAGTGTTAAAAAACCTGAGATGATCTCACATCAGAATATAACTGTAATACAACAAAGTATAAAACGGACAAAAATTTTCTGGTTGAGAAGAGTTTGTATAAGTACTTTTTTTGTCGGCGAAATAGATGGTATGAAGAATGGAATCTAAGAACAAGAAAAAAACATATTGGAACTACAGGTGTGTAAAATGGCGTAGAAAGTGAATGTTTTTTTACTACATTGAAAAATCATAAGATTAATTACGGATAAACAGTGCAAACGTCCATTTGAGCTTCGATCTAAAAAGTAAACAATAGCGGTGCAGATCTCAAACACATGCACAGACAAATTTATTCTGTAGAGCAATTAAATAGCCACAAAAAAGATTGCGGTAGACTATTGGGGAGGTTGAAAGTTCACGACCTGCAAGCTAAACACTGCTAGTAAAGCCTGCCACTGCAAAGTTGCGCATTATTGCAAGCAAGTGGAAAACACGCTCCGGCAGGCTATCAACCATCAACAAAATTACCTTATGATTTCTGGAAAAAATTTGTAATTTTAGAGTGCATTCGACTTATTTAAGACTGTTTTTGAAAATTAGATATAGGCTACTATGAAGTCAATTTCTTGCAGAGATTTTTATAAAGTTAAATTTATTATGTGGAATCCGTTTAAAGGTAGGAATGTTGAAGAAAGCAATAAAAGGATAAAATATTTCTGAAACGTTTTTAGAAGCGAATTTTGATCTTGGAAATTATTTGGCAAGAGGTTCTTGCAACTTGCTAGCTAATACACTTTTTACCAAACACTTAGTTCTACCACAGCTAAGCTTACTTTATTATGATTTACGACTACATATTTCATAAGAACAGTACTTCCACGGACTCCTTTAAATGTTCCTGAACAGATATTTATTTCCGTAAAATTTAAGACCTGAGAACAGGTTGTTTGTTTGAACAAACACTCAGATATGAATTCCATATATAATATGACGCTACAGTTGCACGGGACGCTGTTAGTTTTTTGTTCCAATCAGTGTTGGTCGTGTGCAAACATCGATTCTGTAATGCGTTATGGCCAACCGATTTTTATGCTCTTGTATTGTATGATTGCGTCTGTGATATAGACCACGAGTCTATAATAAATTCTATTATTTATTCTTATGAATATAGAAACCATTATTATTATTATTAAACATTTGCTAACCTTAAACCCGTCTCTAAATTAAACAGTAGCCTTACGGATGGGTAAAGTGCCTCAGCACGATCAGCTTTCTACAGCATCAATTTCATCGGACGATCATGATGCTTATCCTGACTCCATTCCTTCGTTATTCATATTTGTCTTTTCCGTTTCTAGTGTTCTAACGGCTATTTGTACACTATGCTGTGTGCTCCTGGAACAGCTTTCAACGCCGCCATAGGAGTGTGCGATTTACGTCGAAACATTGCCGCGTGTTCCGAAGACAAACCCACGGAAACATCGACTACTGAGAGTGCTACAACAGAAACTGGCTACACCGAAATACCCACAACAGAATCAATACCGGTAGATGCTGGTATGAAAAACCAAAAGCGTTTGCAATGCTACTAAAATGTGCATGCGATGACCCACACAGTACTTTTAAAGTAAAGCAAGCATGAAACTTTATCTGCAGTATCACTGCTTGGAAAACGAAAAAAATCGATTTTACAAGAATTTTTTTAATTTTTCAGTACACTATATGATTGTGGTTTGTCAGCATTCATCCAAACAAGTGGCATGTCCGTCGGGTCAGAAGATTCGAGTTTTGAACGGGTTTTACGGCCGAGACGACAATTCAACGTATGGAAATGTTTGCTAGAAATGCATGAACGTTTGTCAATTTGAAATCTTTTAAGAAATTTTCCTTGGTTACACAACAATCTATAGTTTTGAGTACAGTAAAAAAGTAGTAATTTTTGAATAATATTATAGCAATGCGCACAATGATATTTTGAGCAGTCACTTATAAGTGTAAACTAACCTTGGTCATGAAAGTATATTCGTAGTAATTCATTTAAATAAGTGATTCGAAATAGTGTGTTCTCAATGGCCGTAATGTTCAAAATAAAGGTAAAATATGTTGCAATAACATATAACTTTACTTGTTACCAGGCTATGGTTACAGACAAAAGTTCTTCTATTAAAAGATCTTGTTTACGAAACGTGGTTCATGGGCTAATAAGTTTGAAAAATCTTTCTGAGAGCTTGCAAGAAGGGAACTCCCAAAGCTTCCCAGTGTTAAAGTATAGAATTCGACCAAAAGATTAGCTAAAGGGTGGATCTAACTGTTTCTGTCAGGTTTGCTACAAATTTAGAATATTTTGCAGTGCTAGAAACTCTAGTCACAAAGTTCTTCATTTGAGAATTTCTGTCACAGAGGACAAACGTAAAACTTGTATGGGGAAATAGCTGTATGTCAATTTCTTATAATTGTGATCAAGAAGAGAGGCAAATGAAACCAGCTTTGTTATGAGAAAATCTCATATGGGCAACGTTCCCTCTGAGAGCTTGCTTAGTGTGCGCGGAATGGAAGGCCGTGTGAGCTCCTAATAAAAGGTCTGCGACTAAGTAAATTCGAAAACATAGAGAAGATCACAAAATTTTAAACGAACACAGAATTTATTTATACACTCAAATGATAATGATTTTAAATCTTTCGACGCCTGACTTTTTGCTCTTTCCACATAGTATACCCTTTGTGTAAGTCAACAGTTCTACCTGCATTTAAATACAATTTTATTCGCATAAGATGATCCAAGTGAGTATTGCCTAGCCTACTGCGCGACTTCACTTTAATGTTATTCATAAGGCTAAAGCCTCGT
>JGI24159J19872_10007758_pt1 | contig 14054 bp, 7 predicted proteins | sample Ectturendosymbi4_FD_19872 | JGI IMG/M metagenome (IMG submission 19872) | reverse complement strand
GACAAACTGCAGAGGGCAATTTAGTTTTATAGCCAGTTGAGTTCTCTTTGGTGAGGGCGAGCTGCTTGCAACAAAACAGTAAGCCATAATCCTGATATCTTCTTGACCGTTGTTAAAGTCAGTTCCATTCCCAAGAAAAAAATCATGGAATTTGTATTTTTCTGGAAACTATCTAGTGGCTTGGACTACGTGTACCGCTTTAAGGATTTTCATGAGTCAAGTAAAGTTTAAAATTGTGACTACGGTGAATTCTTTTGGTTGCCAATAACAATGATCAAGGCGTGAACATCAGATTAAATCGATTTTCCAATTGATTTTGTGAGCAAGGAAACAAACACGTACTGTGACAGCCAAATACTTGATTTATATCTTGATCGCATTTCATTTTCGAATTCTTGGATGGATTACTGATATATTTTGGGCTTCTTCCTTTACGTCACGTCACGAAGACTGATTTGGCTTACCTGATGGGATTCCCTATTTTACCGGTTGACATTCGAAATGCCGTGCCTTTTTTCGCAGAGTAAAGTGTGCGCGAGGCTTGGTCGGTGAAAGGGCCTTCCTTGTTTCTTGCTTTGGTACGAACCACGACTGTCGAATATCTACCAAGCTATATACCTACAGTACCTGCCTATAGGTTTTTGAATAAGGAGCTATCACGGCAGTGGTTGGCATTTTGACTCATCCGCATTATTGGCTGTAGTCTGAAACTTTGTTGAACTTGTGCCTGAAGAGCGCAAATTTTGAACCGTGCGATGGCAAACTATAGCGATAGTAAACTTTTTTGTTGATACCGGGAAATAGCATTCCAGAGTCGCCAGGGTAGACAGATCGTTAGACGAGTTGAGGTTTGGACGCAGCACATACTGTATAAACTAATAATCATTCATATCGCCTACAGATGAATGGAATTGAAGTTATCGGTGCAAGTTTACAGCGTATGTTTGAACAAAATTTTAACACTGAACGCTCGCAGTGGAAACGCAGTTTTATATTTTGATATTCGATTTTTCATTATGCGTTGGTTTTCAAAGATAAAGTGTTTCCAACAGCAATAGAAGTTTTCCTTTACGCAGTTAAGTTTAAAAAAATATGTTTGCTCTATGCAGGATCACTTTCTGTCATAAGCCAGGTTCTATTTTTAATTGCGCTGTCGTAATTAAGGCACTTTTTGTTTCAATCCCACCTCTAACGAAATTCCTCACGTCCATTTGTTCTTTAACACTAGAAAGACCTTCAAAAAACTATACATGTTTTATATTGAGTCGTTTTCGGATTATTCCATCTTCAGTCAAAAAAAATAAATAAATAAATAAATAAAGCAACATTTGGCAATGTCAGCAATTCAAAACCATAAGGCTCTTTGACGCAAGAAAAGACAGTGTGAAGCAGAAAACGTCAAACGCAAAACCAAGACCGCCAGCCACGTCAAAATCGCTAAAAGCAAATGTAGGGCCAACAGTTATGCAGAAAATGCTAAAACAAAATCTACGTAAGGCAGTAATCTACGAAAACAAGCCGAGATCAGCAACGACAGGCCATTCACAGACCAACGTAAGCGAAGGATGCAAAAGATTTTTAACAAATTAGAACCACAAATCTACAACCAGCATTTGTTCTTACTTAACGTGTTTGGCGTGGACGTAGGCCTACTTCAATCACTGTTTCGAGCTAAAAATACCGTATTTAAACACATTGAAAAGTTGCTGAATTTACTCTGCAGTCAGAGACACAAAAATTATGCCCGCAGTGCTGGAATAAGACAGTTGCCTTCAAAAGTTGTTTTCTAAGGTGACGCGCTACTAAGCAATTCTGCACAACAACAGCTGCTTAGACCTCAGTAGATTACTTTTGTGAACTGCTTAAAATGGCAACGCTAGTTCCGTCTATTTTTATTTGTTAAATGTTCTAGAAATTTTGTTTAGAAGCCAGAAATTGTATATATCCAAAAAAATGTATTTTGATGACATACATGAAATAATCGTAAATATCTGAATCAAAACATGGCCGTTATTGGTAAGAGAAGAAGGGAGTAAAAGTTACCGTAATTACCTGGATTTTCAAAGTTGGTTTGTTGGTACAGCTATTTGTAATCATTTCAGTAAAAAAAACTTCCAAACATCTTGTGTTTGTTTAGTAAAAGGTATTCTCAATGTATGGCAACTCAGTGCGGGATGTTCCAGTATTATCCACTAAATAAACGAAAATTTGTATAGCCTGCAAATTTCAATTAGGGTCGAAAAAAGAAACAATACTTTCACTAACATTTGAAAGAGAAACAGCCTAAGCAGGAGCTTCTTAGGTGGTTAGAGTGGCATTATTTGCATTACTTTTTTTCATAAATGTCCTAATTTTATGTCCGTTCATTTTCTCTTTTTTGCAACATCCTTTTGTTTTTTCACCTCTCCTTATCTATTTAGATCAGGAGCAAACACGTTTATTGCCCCAACCCCTTTGCCGTTTCCTTTCACAAGAGTTTTTCGTAAATCTACAGTACAATTATATACTGCACAATCTGTTTCAGAGTATTGTGTGATTACTTTAAGTTATTTTAACCTGATGGACAAACACACATTTACATCGTTCAAGATTTTATATCTTTAGGTAAGACTGGGCAAGTTTTTCTTCTATGCTGAAACTATGACTATTGACGTTTACATTAACTTTTATTAGTCCAATGGCGTATCAACTGCGTTGCAGCGATATGAACATTCATACTACAGTTTTTCCTATTTGTTAGGGGCAGTGCATCAGAACATACAGTATATCCAAAAAGCAATAACTAAATTTTGTTTCTTAAGTCTGCGTCCGGCTTATCACCTGCGAATTCGTCATCAGAATGCCAGAACTCATGTCAGATATCATCAGGTAAACTGTTGTAACAATGAAATAGCAAAAGTTGCAATAGATTGTAGTTTTGCCTTGAAAAAGTGAGCAAAACTTTGCTTTTTCACAGTTTGGAAAGGTACGAAAAACATTGCTAATGTGTTTATGTTATACTTTTCACTGGTTGAGCATTCACCATGAAAAAGTCCCTTGTCTTCACGTTATTATCAAAGCATATTGCGCATTGTGTTAGCGCTGGGCCTTTCTATTTATAAAAAATAAGTAATCATATTTCTAAAATAAAAGTGCTCAAAACAGAAACTCAGGTTTTTAATTTAAGTGCAGTACAATCACGCGTGTAGCAAAACATTGTATGCAGAGCTAAACAGCTGTGAAGTAGTGCATCTAGCTCATGGAGCGGCGTTGTACTCAACGGATAGTTAAATAAACGCTGTGGCTTTATGCATCCCAAATTGTGTCATTACGATTACGCTATTTCTATTTTCTAAGGATAAGTGTAAGCTATTACTCCAAATTCTGTGGGCAATAAAATACATTTCAGATAGGCCTGATGCGAAAACAAAAGAGGTGATAGAATAGTTGGACAGTACATTATGTCCAAGTAGAAGCTTTCGTAGTTTTGTTTTTAATTTATTATTAGAGACAGATTTAAATTAATTTTCTTTAGTTTGCGATAACATTCTACAGCAACTCTTGCAAAATCTGAATTACTTTCGAGGTTTTTCGGTATTGCATCCGAGAAAAGGAAGTAAAATTTTGATGCGATGTTGTTGAGCATCTGCTTGAATCATCTAAACAACTAAAGTTTTGGCCTAATATTTTTTGATAAATTGTTTATTGCATTTGCGCAAAAACTTTCTCTTTTCTTATTGCAAGCATTGATTAATGTCAGCATGTGGACTGAGAAGATGAGTGTACCCTGTCAGGTTAAGGACAGTAATCGATTCATTTCTATTCACAAACAATCTTTAAAGATGATGCAATGGGTTTTATTTATTAGTTGCAAAGCTGTTTTATTTTACAATGGAAACCACAGGTCAAAATAGAGAAATTAAGTACTGAAGTTACAAAGTCTAAATTCCTCTTTGACCACTGTACTTTCCTTTCACATTGCTTCTGTGTGTGCATAAGCGCAATTTTGTTGCAAAATGTGAGGGGGACAGCTTGGTGTGAAACCAATACATTACGAAACCTAAAGAGAAAAATGTGTGGGAAATGGCATATTATATCCCCACTGTCTGAAAAAGTGGGGGGGACGCGTCCCCCATGTCCCCCACCTGATTGCGTCCATGTGTGTGTGTGAACAATCGCTGCATTTTTCATAAATTGTGACACCAAGATTTCTAAGGAACTACTTGTTACGATACATAAGCTTTACGGCTTTCAAACTACATTGCGAAAATTTTTGTATTTGCAGTTTTGCATGCAAAAATTGTTGTGTGAGGTGTTTATTTTCATTGCCTTATCGTTCCGTTGATTGTTTGTGCGTGCGATGTTCATATTTCAAGTGCATTTTTCTTGTTCCATGGCTGTTGCTTTCGCGAGCGTTGGCTTTTCGAAGTTAACACGACAAAAGTAGCAAAGACATGTACCTACTTCACAGGTAATTTGACCGAAAAACAAGTCCAACATGCGTTGGCAGGAAAATGCAACAAAACGAAAAATCAGCAAGTAAATTAAATAAAAAGCATGGTGGCAAATCCGAAAAAACAGGCCCAAAATGACCAAATTTTCACAAAAACACGCCCAATATGCCTTTAGGAGCAAATTGAAACAGAAAATTGCCATCAGATTTGAAGAAAAGGCAATCAGAAAAACAGAAATCTGCAAAAAACAAGTCAAAAAAACAAGCAAATTTCAGTTAAAACAAGCCCAAAAACAAGCAACCCGCACGTCTTCACGAAAACCCGCAAATCCACAAAAAAAAACAAGCCCAAATTCGCGGGAAAACCGCAAGGTTGGCAACACTGATGGGTGCGCAGTACGCACTCCACTACACTCGTGAATTATTCGCTTCATTGGCTTTGCAACTATCACGCCCCATTGCGTCATAATACCTACTATCTTTGTTCTTCAAAATTGACGTTGATTGATTTGTTCTATTAACGTGGATTCTAGCACTCCCAACGTTGAAGCGATAGAGATGCGTTCTTCAAAAATCAAGGACGCAACAGCAAAAGCGATTCATTACGACAAGCATCTTCCTCTAATTTCGGAAGCAGAGCACAAGAAAACTGGTACAGTGATTGAAGAGCGTAAATTTGCTGCAAGAAACACTGCGGATCAATCCAAGCGTTGGAGAAAAGTGGTGAACTTGGTAAAGGTATAGTTAATGAATGCACTTTGGCACCAACGTGGTCTTCATGTGGACCTCGGCTGCAAGCTGAGTTGTAATCTGTTAAAAACCTATACTTTATATTTTTTGTTTTGCTATTAGAGCTGTTCCTTAAGGTTACTGAACTTCAAAGCAGCTAGTTTGCACAAACCTAGAAAAAATTGGGTGTGGGGCTACCATATAGGCCTATATGATATTATCCATCAGTCACGACGTTCTCAGAAGGGGATGCCTCGCTAAAAATTAAGTTTGAGGTTGTTTAGGCAAAAATGAAAAGTGCAACAATGTGCTGCTTAAAAAAGACAAGACATGTTTACAACAGCATATACACGCTGCTTTTTAGTACAAGTTTCTGTATGAACAGTTTACATGACACTCAACATGGCAGTAGCCTCCTATTTACTGCATGTCAGTTACCCTTTGCCCAATGTACATTGGAGTCAATATTTGGTGGTTTCGCCCGCTGCTGTCAATCCAATGTTTATTAAAAGGGAATTGCAGCAAAAACAATCAGATCAAGAACAGGTTTACAAAAATTAAGGCAAACTTTGACTCCCCAATCAAGAAAATCACGGAAAAAGGTATGCTGAGAAAAAAGCAGAAAAAAACAAAATAGACCTATTGTTGTCAAAAATAATGTTGCAGTGGCTCAGCTTTGAAGCGAATGCGGACTAAGTGTTCAATCTGGATTCACAGACAATAGCTACAGTCTAGAACAGTTGTTCTCAAACTTTTTTAGTGATGAACCATTTGGGCAATGTTTTGTCTATCAAGTACGCCTTGACTGTAATCATGAGCACAAGAATCGGAAATGTACCTATATTGTACTTTTACGTTAAAACTTCGTTACGAAGACACTTAAAATTTGTGTATCCCTTGGACCACCTTTGCGTACCCCCAGTCTAGAACACCTGGTGGTGTAGAAAATGAGGTTTATCGTGCTTGAGAAAATCGTTACGTTCAACACGCAAACCATTATTTTAGCCTGTACAAGCAGAAAAGTATGCGGAAAAAAGTGTAGCAAAACATACATGGAGATACGTGGCAAATGGAATGCTGCTTTGTCGGTAACAATAGTGCAAACAGGCAGCACTATCAGGTCATGAACCTCAAGCCGCTAGTCTTGTTTGTGGAAATGTCTTTCTTATGTGAATGTGAAAAAGGTAGGAGATGGCATTGTTCTGATAAGTGGTTCAGACGATGCGCAAGCTCCTAGCCTACTTTGTAGAATATTGACCATGTGATCTTCGTGCAGTTTAAAGCTTTTTCCAAGAAATAACGTCTTGAAGTTAAAATACCGTGCCTGGTATCATAGGATGACTGTTATTTCAGCCTAAAGCCAGTGAAAGTTTTAGAAAGTGGAATTTTGTGTGCTTGCTTCAATGATTAATTTTATGTACTGGCGAAATTTGTGCGTTTATGGAGATCTAAATGTCACTTGATCTAAATTTCCTTAAAGATCTAAGCTAGTGAACAGGAATGACATTTTGAGCAATAATTGCAATCCGGGAAGGCTTAAAACCCTAACTGGTCACACTGTAGCGAAGAAGGGAATATGCCGTCGGCTGAAAAACACGGTTATTAGAGATAAAAATGGAAGATGTTGCCTCAGGCAAGTCGCAGCTGTTGAGGTTTCGGCAAGCTGTCTTTGGATTCAAGACATGTGGTTTTTCTATGGATGTGCGACGTTACCCCAAGGTATTTAATAAGCTTACTGCTAACTCTAGAAGCTGAGAGATCATCGTTTCTGACGACACACAAAACTATTTTCAGATAAAAATTTTTCCTTGTAAACCGCATGCACTTAGTTTTGTTTCAGTAAAGACTAAGAGATACTTTATTTAGCCTACACCAGTTGCCCACATATTTAAAGCTGTCGATTGACTTTCATTAATATATTTTATCTATTAATTGTCACGGACTTAAATGTTTGCGCAAAGCAGAAGCGTTTATGTCATATGTGGTTTACAATTTTGCCGCAACCAGCACGAAGAGTCGTTGAAAAATATCCAGTTAACTATGTAAGCAAACAAAATCTTAAATAAATAAAAAATTTTAGTGATACGCATTTACAGTTTCTAAAATCTTCATTTTTGTGCTCATGTTTAATCGCAGTTGTGACTCTAGGGCAGCTAGGCCTAACCCGCGGGCCGCATGCGGCCCAGTTGAAGGTTTTGTGCGGCCCAGTTTAGCTCTTAACTGTTGTAAAATTATTCTACATATTAGCAACTTGTCTTTATTTTGTTAATCCTGAATTTGACGTTTTTGATGCAGATTGTCCTCGGTACCACTTTATCACGCCTGTTACCATTGCAGTTAGGATTCGAACACTTTCAGTATATATTCAATGTGTGGAATGTGCGGCCCTCATCAACATGTCATTAATTGTGCAGCCCTGGTTAAGACAGTGACAAAACTTTTGGCTCAGTAAGCCATTTGGGTTGGACACAACTCCTCCAGGGAAGTCTCTGACCAATACTCCCTCTACGGTGCGCAAATGCGCAGTACCACCAGACCATTTGCGCAGTGAAATCTCATTCTCACGCACTTGCAAAATTCCAAAGCATTGGAAAAGCACGAAAACAAGGAGAAGCTATTTGAATGAAATGTGCATTTTGTTCGTATTTTCATCAGATAATCTACTTATTCTAGTAATTCATTATATACTAGTTCTATGCAGTAATTCACACAAGTTTGTAATTAATTTAGAACTCTGCTTACCCCGTCTTAAAATATTCATGTCCACTAATACAAACATTTGCTCAGTGTGAAATTTTCTTAGAGGGAACACTGCCTCTGACCAAAATTTTTGCTTTATTTGGAATTCGATTCTTAAGCTGTAAGAACTAAAAACTGTAATGAAGGTCGCGGCTGTTGAATAGCGCTTAAATTAAACCTTGCATTTATTCGAAAGTTTTGTCTTCAACCAGTTCAGTCATTTACTCGTCAAAGGCACTTTCACGTGAGTGCAATTGATATTTATTCGCTTTTTATATCAAAAGCTGTGGCTGTTTACAGTTAGTTTTACTGTCGTGGAGGGACTGATAGTCATATTTTTGACTCGCTTTGTTCTACCATGGCAAAAGTTCACCCAATCTATCAAAAGATTGTCCCAAAAGGGACAAGAAAGTTAATTTAATTCCAGACTTTTCGTCATCATACTGTGCGTATATGCAGGAGTGTAATGCTAAAAAAAGTGTGGTAACGTACACAAAAAAGACTAATCATTTTCAATAGCACTTCAAACTCATTTTTTAATCAATATACCCTGCTCAGGAATCTTGGGTAGGCCACAACCCAGAGTCTTTTTTTAAATTTCATATATTTAGAAAAATGTTGAAAACCTGTGCTTTCATGACTTTTCCAGATTTTCAGAGACAAATGAAATGGTGCCAGAGTTATTTTACAAAAATGTCTGTGAAAANCTATATATAGGATATATGGGTACTATACTACCCATGGTTACCTGATGTGTAGCAAATTTTGGACACCTTGCTAAGTAAACATTTCAATGCAATTTTAAGTGCAAAACCTGTTTGGCCAGATATGACCACCAACACCTTACATGTGAAGAGTCTTCCTACACCATAACTTGATATGAAAAAAAGGATCTAATAGGTGCATGACGTTTTCTACGCACAAACAAAAAATCCCCTTCTAAAAAATCCCCTTTTTGGTGGTACAGTGCATAAAATTTGTATGCTATGTATGTTTCGCTGCGTAGGTACAATTTTGTTGCGAAAGTGATCAACAATGGACATATGGAAGTAAAAATTAGCTTGGTCTGGAAATAACGGATGTCATGTGTCCCAGGACGACGTATGCAAATTATGGGTAGCATTATACCCTAGTTTTCCTGACTCGTATAGTAAAAATAAGGTTTCCTGAGCAGGTGAAGTATTCACTCTCATTGCACTACAAACGAACACATGAAAAAAGGGTGGAAACGCCTTTCCCATGCATTCCCGCCCCTATACCCCTGCGTGTATGCTGCGATGATAGAACTTATAGCTTCCTTACTGCCAGGTTTGCCGCTGTGAAAATATATCGACCAAGTATCTTGGTGAAGTCATGAATTAACTTTTATGTGGTGTTTCTCTGTGGTAATTTTGCAAAGCTGCGAAAACCCTCAACTGTATTCCTGAAAGCATCCGTATGGCACATGTACATGTTGGACGAAAGTGTAAAGAACACCACAAACATCTAGTTTGGATGTTGAGTATTCTTTGGTAGCTCCAAAAGCCCCTATTGGCCAGCACAGATACCTCTCTGTTATGCTTTACCATTAACTAGCCTATTTTTAGACATTCATGACATAACGGACAAAGCATGAAATTTGCCATGAAATGGGGCATAGGCCATTTTGAAAATTTCCCTTTTAACACCAATTTCGTTCAAAATTAGTAGGGTTTTGGATTTCCTGGTCACTTACCGCAACGGAACTTTGGTTTCGACGGCATCGTAGCAATAACACGATCTTTTGTAGTCATAGTTATGTTTATGGTCATCTGGCCTTGTGAATTCAATCCGGCTAACATAAGCTGCTGTTTTTCAAAATCTGACACGGAGGAAATCTTTTCTGTTTCTCCCCAGGTTCTGTGTGTTCGCCGTTAGGCAACATCAAGAGAATTGCGTTACAAGCAAAAAGATGTTTTGGATCTATAACACTTGCAAAATGATAACCATGAAACAAACTTATGAGAAGTCATCAGAGTAAAACTCCGCTGAATCTTACACGTTACATTAAAAAAACACGTTGCAGAGTTTCAAATACGAATGACAACGTTTTTCCAAACAGCTTTCAACATTAGACAAACAGTAGGATTTTAAAATCTACTCTGGGAACATACAAGCCGCGTCATTGCCGCTCACTTTACTTTGATTTTCGCTCCTCATCCGGGGCGGAACAGCAGCACTACCCTGGCTGTTTAATCTGTGAAAAAGTATTTTACAATTCCCAGCAAAGACCGTTTCGTTGCACAAACAGCAAACAGTAGTTCCCAACCTTGTTTAAAGTACTGAAACCGGTAAGTTTCATCAGTACGTTCACCGAACCCTTCGCAATCGAAAAATACAGTGCGATTTTTTCAAGACATAAGTAACTACTACATTAACGCGCAAAGTGAACCACGCGTCGGACTCAGGCCGAACCCCTGAGACTGACTCACCGAACCCATGTGGTTCAACCACAGGCTTGGCAAAAGAATCGTAATAATCCACTATGGTGTCTTTCGAAAGGAGTGTGGTAACCCAGTTCTAACCGAGAGCACTGTACTTAACTTCAAAATGTTATTCAACCTATTCTTCAAAGGACGATGATCGGAGAATATGTTTGGCATTTTGGGACAACGCATTGTCAAGAGTGGTAATCACAGGACAATTTCGTTTATTTCAGGTTTATGAGTAACAAAACGTTTTATGGAAACTCGTCAAGTATTTGTTCGCTGATTGACAACTCTAGCACTGAACAGGCCCGTAGCCAAGGGGGACATTCGGGGGCAGTGGTCCCAAACTTTTTTGTGCCCAGAAAAAGTTATTTTAAACATACAATAAAAACAAAAATCTTGCTCCCCTAAAAATTTATTTTGTCTCCCAAACCTTAAAACCTGGCTACGGGCCTGACACTGAATGGAATAGTGCTTTGGAGTAAGATTGTGACAAAAAAACAAGACCAAGTCATATTACCATTTATTGTTGATACACATCCATTATTTCCACAAGCATCTACCACAACTTTGGCCACGAGTCACTAAACATTTTTAATAAAGGTCCAGGCAAGTGAGAAAAAATTGAAGATTTCGAGACGGGTAACCACTTTGTTCAAGACAGTACAGTGAATATAAACAAGATAGCTCAACCAACATTATTATAAACCAATACCCAGAGACAACAAACAAATGTGTTTACCATAACTAAGTAGTATAAAAGTTAGGGAGATTTATCAAATAGCTTTCAAATGTTCATCAGTCATTCCTCTCCGATGTGCTGACTTAACATATTTCATGTTTGAAAATGTTTGCCCATAAATATAAGTTGTTTCACATATTGATGTCCTATCATAGGCAAATTTATTTACCTTTGAAAACTCATCATCGAAAGCAGCCATAAAATTCTGGAAGTCTTCCTTCTTTTTGTTTTTGTCTCAACAATTCGTTTGCTGCATATCAGTTCCAACTGTAGTCCAACTGGCATATCATCCGCGTTACAATCAAATGGATTCTGGACCAAAAAATGTCGATCTCAAATATGTGGATATGGAAAATTACTCCAAAAGATGCTTATCACTAACAACCTTCTTTGGAAACTCGAGGTTGAAAACATTTGAAATCAAAGTTTCCCGCTGTGTTTCAAGTATAGATAGATTTCTTCGAAATCATGTGATGGTTCTGTAAAGATAGTGCAGTTGTCCTTTCCTTGAAGTTTCAAATTCAGTTCAAGCTTTTTCGATGTGCTGTTGGGTAAAAAATATCAATTTCGACAATTAAACAAGATCAGACTAAATTTGACCAGCTCTATCCCTTTAGACGATAAACATACTTGTCTTTTCGGAGTTTATGATAAGAAAACGGGGTTTTACTACAAGTGAACCACCTAAATACTGCATGATAACCATAAGGTAAGATACAATATTCAGAATTAAATTCGCCAATAAAAGCCTTGGAATAAGTGGTGACTAAAGGCACGACCACGAATTAAGTTAACCTGGCCGGTTCTCGGCAAAAAAGATCTGTGTTTTTCACAGGGTGCATGTAAAATACAGTGTTAAAAAAACTTTGGAGTGCTGAAGATTTTCAAACTTAGACATGATCCGCCACAGCAGACCCCTTCAGGCCAGCCATATGTTTTCCTCCATCAACTGCAACACATCGAAGTAAGTAGATTCCACTAAAGGTCAGGTTTCAGCCCTGCAAGATTTTCTGCCCTTCAAGGAGATTGTCTTCCCCAGTTATTGTTCCGTGCATGCTACAAACGGATAACGATTACTTTTATATTTACGTACGTGCGGACTTATGTATGAATGTGTGTATGTATGTATGTGCAAAACATGCTAAACTTATGAATGCGTGTATGAATATTGAAAAACGTGGTTTGGTCCCAGATTTAAAGTATTTGGTTCCACTTGCTCTCACTACCAATTAAATACATTCTGGCCTAAGTGTAGTTATACAACAACATGCACCATACAATCTTGGTACTAAGTTTAGTTCACGGAACAAAATTTTGCCTATTTAACCTGGATGTAATGGGTGAAAAAGCTATTTTTTTGCTTAAGACTCGCGCGGTCTGGCTTTTCTACATATAAAAATTTTTTAAGTAATCCTGCTTGCCGCTGCCGATTGATGTTGGGTTTCACGTTTTGTATTGTAATCGGAAAATGTAGAAAATAGTCCAAAAAGTGTTCTTGTTGTTTTTCTTAACTCAAAAGCTGTTTGTGAAAGACGATTATGAGCTGCGAATTTGCTGTTAGATGCAAGGAGAGTCTTCTCTCAAATAAAAGTGGTTTATTTACATCTAAACCCCGGAAAACGGAGCACAAAATAAAAATGCGAGTTGGTTGGCACCTTTCCTCGCCGCTAGCAAATGGCTATGTGTGTTTTCAATGACAAATGTCGCAAGTGCGTACGCAGATCGAAATTCAACATGTGGACTCCAGGCGTATCTTGATCGCGTCAAAAATTCAAATATAGCTTGTTGTAGCTACGACCTATAGCGCAGCGCAGAAGTAGTTTGAGACGGTGAGCAGTTATCTACTTAAAACTACACCACTAATCGCGGCCTTTCATTGCTGGACGAAACGCATTTGCAAATGTCGTTCAGCAAAGTTCTGAGGTGGTAAAGAACTAGCATAGGTGTACGGGAGTGCATATTTTTGGGGATGCAAAAAATTTTTGGCCAAATTTTATCTTCTTTTTCCCAAATAACGTATAAACAGCAAACCTTTATGTTAAGACTAAAATGTACCATTGTAAACAAATCAAGGTTTCTGCATGGCTAATTAGGCCCACCAATTACCGGCGTTCAAAGCCGTACAACCTCAACTAGCAAGCTATATTCTGCATAGCTACATGTTAACAATGGTAATGTTTACTGTGCTGAAAAATGTTAGCTACTGTAATTATAATAAAATCCCCCCAGAAATTGCTGTTTATGCCACCAAGCATGTAAGGTGTTGTTCAGAATCTTCATTTTCAAGTTTTTATATTGTACGTTCTAAACTTATTCTTCCAACACAATCATCCTAATAGCTAAGATCTGTTCTTCTCTAGCATAGATGTGTGCATTTGTGTTGGCCACAATGGCAATCAATCTGGAAAAGTAGTAAAATATCGGGTTACGATCTAAAGTATTACATTGCTGCAAATAGGTCAAGTCTCAAGTAAGTAGAGGGAAAGGAGGCAATTTAATACATAGTATATAATTTAACTTTCCACATTGGCAATCTTCATCTTCACTGTAGTGTGTTGTACTTAAAATTCTACAACTTACTTAAACGTTTACAGCTTCTAGAGCCACATTATAGAAACCAAAAATCCACTCCAGTTTAGACAGATAAATGTGCAATGAACACAGCATGCTAAGAAAAAATAGCAATATGGGACTGATAACAAGCAAATACTGCAGCCTATATGGTCAACTACTAAGGAATGTGTACAAATGCACATTTCCAATGACAAATGACTTACAGTATAACCTCAACAAGAATGTTTTATAAAAATTGGCAGTGCTTCACTGCATAAGTGAATTATCCCGTGCAATAAGTAGTACAGTTGCTACTATTCATGAAAACTTCACTTCACAGCATTAAATTGAAACAATAAAATTTGGTAGGATGCAACATATGCAATTCATTGCATGAAACAAACGGAAAATA
>JGI24159J19872_10007757_pt1 | contig 14054 bp, 8 predicted proteins | sample Ectturendosymbi4_FD_19872 | JGI IMG/M metagenome (IMG submission 19872) | reverse complement strand
TTTGCGCTTCTAATGAACAATTTTTTTCGTTTTTAACAGGTTTCATAGTATGACTAAAACGTTGTGCGGCCCGCTTACTCAGCGGTAACTGACAAAGTGGCCCGCGATAGCAAATAGGTTCGTCACCCCAGTGTTACCGTAATTTTAATGCCTTCGCGTAACTACAGTAATAAAATGAGCTGCACTCATTCATAAAAGCTTGTAGAAAAAAATAGTATGACCTGCTGCTTATTCGACTTTTGTCCACAGTCTGCTCAGTCCCGTCGCCACTGGGGGAGCTTTGGTGGGCTTAGCCCCCCCCAAACAAAGCTCCAAGTCCCCAAATTAAAACATGACACACTATAAATCAGTGGAGTTTTTGTCATTTTTATAAAGTCAAGCCCCCCTATTGAAAACTTTCTAGCGACCGTTCTGAGACTGCTGCTTATTCATGTTTTGTCCACAAGAAGCCCAATCTTACCCAAATGAAACAAGAGTTTAAACACTTACGTGCGCAGTAGCATGGCCAGCTCAAAATTTTGGGTGGGTCTTAATGTTTGATTTTAGGCGAGCAGCAGTATATTGCTTGAGATTATGGCTTTTAAAATGACTAGACATTCTAAAAATTTGAAGGGCCCCATGCCCCCTGGCTACGCCTATGTACATGCGGTTGATATAACGCGTATGTAATGTAAATACTTCATGTAAACACTTTCGTATTTATATAACATCGGGACCATATATTTTATATAAAAGCTTGTTTGCTAGAAGTTTCATTTATAGTGAAATAAACACATTCAAACTGTCCAAATTCAATAAAATAAACTATGCATTTAATATTTTCGTCCCTATCCTTGTGCAAGAAATGGTTTATTTCAAGGCTATACAAAAAAATCACCCCCAATGGACGTTTCTGTGTCGGGAACTACCGATCAAAAACGTATCTGAAAAAATTTAGGGGGTCTTCAGCCCCCTTAGCCCCCCCTCCTGGATCCGCCTATGTAACTCTCTCCTATCCAGCAACCTCTACTAATGTTTGCAGCGGTTTTGTCATGAAGATGTGCCACTTGGTTGTCAGATGTTGTATTTTGGGAGATCCATCATTGTATTTAAACTCACTGCACACTTAAAATATTTTAGGCTTTCGCAGCAGCCCTACTACCTGCTTCTTATGGGTGTGGGTGGACAGTTCTAACCGATTTTCCAGCAACTACGCTCCGCATGGTCAGGTAAGACTTTTTCACTTATTAAGTTTACAGTCATCAGCGTGAATATACGTACTGGCTCTCTCAGAAAACTTGAAACATTGTTTTGCAATGCTTATCACTTTTTTGAGTAGTGAAAAGTGCTATTTCACAAGGCATGATAGAGACGAGAATAAAGTGATAAAGCGTTAATGTTCTTATCAGCGAATTAACGAGATAGTAACTTCGAAACTGTTGAAACGTTATTTATGTTTCTTGAAATTGACAAAACGTTGTCTTTTTTTTATTTTCGTAGATCCTCGAACGCGATGAATCAAACAACTACCGATCCGTTCAACTGGTTGTAGACAACCTCATTTGCCGGATATCCGGTCCAGAGCTGTTTATCGACGACTTTGCCGTTGCCCAGGCGGATACGTTTCACTATATTTTTCTTGATCCATCCAACATGCAAGCGTCAGTTTCTTCCCGAGTAGTCGCAACGATGGCATCTCTCTCAGAATCGCCCGACCTCAAGCGGAAACTGAAAGCCAACTTTTCACTGCATCTCCATGAGAATGATCACAAACGCCTTATTTGTGACGTAATAACTACTCACGATTTGAACTACGAACCATACCAGACAGGGATTGGTTCCGCTTCGTTGCAAACCGCAGCGCAATTGCCGCTGTCGTTGGAGATGTGCGGCATGAAGGTTCTTTTCCGGTTAGATCTTACGTTAGAAGATGCAGTACACGCTGTGGCGGAGATCTTTGCTCATGTGCGATGCTATAGAAATATTCTCTTGATTAAGAACATGAAAGTAAGTTCGTTTCAGAATTAGATTTTGCATCGATTACAAATATTTATTGCAGGTTGTTCATTCTTCAAGTAGGCCTTTGGCATATGTTTCTTTAAAATGCATTGAAAACTGTTGACCCAAAGAAGATACAGTATGTAAGCAATAAGCACAAGTAACGCAGATTGACAAAACTATGATCAAATATCATATACTTTGAGATCAGCCAAAGTGCAACAAGCCGTTGGACTACTTTGTCAAAACCAGGGTTGCGGAGCCGGAGTCGGAGTTATAAGGAGTCGGAGGTTTTCGGGTGGAGTCGGAGTCGTATTCCTAACAACACCAGGAGTCGGGTGTTTTTGTCCGATTCCGGCTCCAGATTCCCAGTTGGATCATTTCTTACATCACATTCCTAAATTGGGAATTCCTGTTGAAATGGTACAATTTCTGCTGAAACTTTTATTGAAATAGAGATTTTTTTGCTGTGCACCACGATTTCCATTGGATTTAACAGTCAAGTTTCATACCCTTAATGTTAAGGAGTCGGAGTCGGGAGTCGGGGTCGGAAATGTTGGAAAGGTCGTAGTCGGAAATTTTGGAAACTCGGAGTCGGAGTCGGAAATTTTGGAAACTCGGAGTCGGAGTCGGAAATTTTGGAAACTCGGAGTCCGGAGTCGGAGCTGGATATTTTACCTCAGAGTCCGCAGCCCTGGTCAAAACCAGTTGTTAGCTCGTTTCATTGATTAAGGTTGTTGCTGCTAATGACGTAGATGTGGCTTTGTAGGAATGAAACAAGCAAACTAGGTTGTCTACGACAAATCATAATTGTTTGGTAAATAGTACAACAAAAAATAATTTGAGTGATTCAAAATCAGTCGAAAAAACATGACATTTTCTTCAACTATTTTTTCAGGTGAAAGGATTGGATACAAAAGATGAAGCGGTTTTAGTCCGACCAACCATATATCCTAGAATAAGAAGCTCTTTAATTGCCTTTGGAGAGATGGTTAACTTCGGAAACGAACTTATTCAACCCTGCACACTTTCTTTAAATGCGACTATGTGTACTCCTTGTGGATGTACTTGGCCAAGATTTCATGTTTCAGGCCTCGTCTGTCTGCCTGACAAAACTTTGCAACCAGAAGAGACAACCTCGATTCGTTTTCAATTTGAAATCACTGCAAACGACTGTTTGTGCGCAGGCGAAGAACAAGAACAGTTCGGGGAAATTCTGTTTGAGCTGTCACCCATCCACCATTCGTTGAAGCATTACACATCCAGCAAAAACTCCGCTAGCGTGAAAATTAACTGCATTTTCTCACCCTTGCTTCCAGCTGCGGCATTTGTGGTGACCTTGTATGACTTATCTATCAAATCACTACTCTTCTATCCGAACACCGAACCTTGGAACATAGAAACAGACACACTCAATGTTTATGTTCAAGCCGAGGTTTTGCTGCCGGCTATTGATGGTCTGCCACCTTCATTCCAACCCATTGGTCGCCTTTTTCCCGAGGCAAAGGTTACTTTTTCTCTTCGTATAAACTCACAAGGGGACAAAGGCATTGTTTACGTGGATGTGCTGTCTCTGATCAATGACCAAGGATGGGTTGTTGAAAACACCACCATGCGTTTAAGGTATGTAGGAAGCAGATATTAAGGATAAAAAGCTATTACTCATAGAGGCCTGGATGGACTGGTTGAGGAATGAACTTGCTGAGGTAGTGTGTGTGCGTTGATGTGGCAGGACCTGTACGCGAGAGGATAATAATTTGAGGAAATTCCAAAGCGAACACGCATTACAGTCATTGAGTTGCCCATGCAGTCATCAGTTGACAGCACTGAAGTTGCGTTGCGCGTAAAGCTACTAACTTCAAGACCGTTGGGATTCATTTCGCTGCTGAAATTATGTTTTCGAAGTGAAATTTAGGCGTAGTACTCCACGTGGCGATCAGGAGTTCAGTGACATATACTGTTTTCATCGCTTTCAAGTTATCATGCAAAAAACGCTTGTAACTTTTTCAAAAAATATTGTGAGTTTTACAAAAAAGCTCTCGATCTTTCTACAATAAAAAATTGCTTTTTTGCATTTAACAGAAACACTTCATAAAATTTTATCAATTGTGTTCTATTTGATAGTTAATTTACCTATTTACATATTTACGTGCACTGGAGACAAAACAAAATCACCGCAAATGCAATTAGGATTTTTGATGACCAAAATATTTTACATTCGATTCAGGCAGTACATGTACTACGATTTGAAAGTGAAAAAACGGAAAAACCTTCGATTTTTTTGCGGAAAGCAGCTGACTCTGATAGCAAGAGTATCACTCATCTCCCATACTTCAAGGGATGGTTTCATTTTACATGAAATTGAGCTCGGGAACAACAATTACTTGTCTGCAATCAATACATCATGCGTGGGCGACATGATTGCCATCCAGCACTTATCAGCCAGTCCAAGTACAGGTGCCACTGGTTTGAACTCAAGCAGAGAAGATCTGCGGGTTCAGTTTTCATTGCTGCTGTACAATAGCATCGCTATGTTGAGTAACGACACCACGCAACCTGTGCATAACTTGTTCTGCATTCAACTACATGCTTCAAGCATTCCAGAGGGAAAGGGAAATGCACTGAATGATCTATCCGACTGCATGGAAGTCAATGGGAGCAATATTGAAGGTGAATTATTATGCGCAAAACATGAATCTGCTCACAATTCATTTGTACTTTCGTTGTTATCACTGTCATCATCTTCATCATCACTGTCGTCGTCATCACCATAGCAATCTTTGCCGTCATCAACATCCACAGATTGAAGGTGTAAAAAGATCGTGTTTGAAAAAAACTTGTAAAAATGCTACTCAGTAATTTTTTAGGTTTTTCTCTGAAAGTCACGCAAAAAATATATGTTTTGTGAAAATGTTCTCTCTCTCACAGTAAAAGGTTTGGTAAAACTGAACGGCCTTTCCTGCATTTGTTGATTGTCGCTTATTTGGCAACTTTATCAACATGTTTGATACAATCATCGAAACGGTGACAGTTGGTTCGTTTTTAAAATTATCTAGAGCATGTAGGGCAATTAGCGTGGCCCACGGACCACATATGGCCTTCTCTAAACGCGGCCTTCTAACAGTGGATCGGAGTCAAATTAATTGCCCAGTCCCAATCTAAAGTATCTGTATGAGAAAGTTAAATCTTAGAAACAGCGCCATTATTCTATTTAGGGATCTACACAGCCGGCCTTCCGGGCAATCGCTGGTATAATGAACATAACCTATGAATTCGTCAGAAAAACTGCTTTTTATTTTTGAAGCAACTCATGAAACAGCAGATGGAATTGTTCTGGATATCAACTTGATGTTTGCTACAAAAGCATTCAGTCACATTATATGCTGTGAAAGCAAGTTCTTGGTGTTAACTGCACGCCCTACTGTTGCATGGATGGCAATCACTCCCACCGAAGATCCGGTCGCAGAGAACAACCAAGACTCTGTCAAACTTCTTTGCGCTTGCAATGCGATCGACTTGTCATTTGTAGAAAAGTTCGACAGTGCCGTTGTTCCAACAATCGATTTTTACTCAGAGATGACTCAAGAACTGTCCGTGAGTTGATAGCTGTGTGATTTGCACTGTTGTCATACCTTGAGCAGTAACCTCTACTAATATGAATTTGTGCATGAACGTACTGTACAGGAAAGGGTGAGAGCAAAAATCTGGATCGATACATCGATTGGAACTCTTACCTAGTTACAAAAATGCCAAACGTCTCTTGTTTTTTTGTTGTTATTTTAGTTCCGAATGGATTTTTCTGACGAGCAATCCGTCAGTCCGTGTGACTACCAGTTGCTCTGTGCTTTGGCGAGCACATTCAAAGAAAATGAAATAGCTCAAAATCAAAGGCGAGTTTATGCTTTTAAACTACGTATTTTAGATTTTGCTGAAGACACCCAAAACATTTGTTGCGGATCAGGAAGCTTTTGAAATGACAACATACGCTACTACTCATGATCGAACAGTTTTTCTTGAAGAAAAGTTGGATATCCAGACTATTAGGCTGTCAAGTTTTGCAACAACCAGTGAAGCTGTTGGTGATGGAACTCGAACAAGCGAAAGAACAATGTTGGTGAAATTAAGGTGAGAGATTTTTAAGGGATTTTTTTGATGAAAATACAGTCTTATCACGTAGTTCATTTATTTCTATAACATTTTGTCGTCTCGAAATAAGACAGATGTGTTTGGAATAGGTTGTAATACCAGCGTAACAAGGTTACAACTTGTTTTAAAAATATACAAGTTGGAAATTTTTCTGGAAAATTCTGCTTTATGCGAAAATTGAGAAACAGTCTTTTCAGGTTTGTGTGAAATACAGTGGGAACGTTGTTGAAATGTTGTTTTAACAAGCTTTTCCAAAATTCTAGAACGCAAATTTGTTAAATTCAGGAATGTGCAAGCGTTTTGATTAAGAAGTGTGCTTTCACACTCCGACAAAAACCATACACTTTAGCAAAAAATGGTTGACATGCAAATTTTGCTGTTCTTTTTCAAAGACTTCGCTGCTTTAGGTTAAAGCCTGCAGGGTTTTGGAACTTCACTAAAGCTTTTTGAAAACAATTTTGAATCGGTTTAGATTGCAGTTTTTCATCCACGTTTTAATTAAATTATTTAAAGTTGCTGAAATCAGTTTTCATTTTTAGTTATTTTTGAAATAATTTTTTGCAAATAGTTGCATTTCAAACGCTTAAAATTTTGTTTTTAGTTTCTCTCATCTTTCAACACAATTTTGTGGAAAGATAAATTTGGAATCTCGAATCGAGTCAAGAAGGTTTTTTGAAAATCAAACCAAGATACCTTCGATGATTAGAAAGGTAAGTTACAATATCGATAGACTGTTCAATTCCTCAAAATATCACAGACCTTGTAAAACTCATTTGCAATATTTTTTCAGAACCATTATTGCATGCATGGTATACACTATTTATGTATATTTCGATTTATGAAAATATTTAGTTAATTTTGGATCCAAGAAAAAATTTCGATTTAGTAAATCACTCCATATCACAAAGCTCCGACTCTACGTAACTTGGAAAAATCGCTTCTTACAAATAGAACGCAGTGTACGCAAACGAACAATATAATTAGTTTTAATAATAATATTTTTTTGGGATTTCAGAAGTCAAACCTTTACACGTTCTACTAATCAAAAGTGATTTACTCGACTCTCTCGCTCAAAAACCATGCACTTGCTCATGGTAAAAAACTAGTCAAAAATAAAAGCAATTCTGAAATGCAAAATATATCATACAAGATTGATTTAGAAGAAAATGTTTTAACTAATAACTGAAGTTTTAGAAGAAAAGTTCACAGCGAAAGTTTGATCTACAGAAGATAAATATTCACACACACAATTTACTACCAGAAAAACAACAAAAAAGGTGAAATTGGTTGCACTTCCTTGCACTGCATTCTAACAAGCGTATGAGCATGGCTGGAGCAAATTCTATTTTAGTGACAAACCGGAAAGTGAATAGAGATTGCTTCGGTTTGAATGCTTGTAGTTATCAGGAACCAAGATAATCCGATCGAAAGATTTTAAGAGTTTTGCGTAAAAGTCGACGAGAAGTCGACATGGAAATGTAGAAGTATATTTTCTTAGAAAAGTGTAAATGTACAAGGTAAAGCATTATTTACAGTAACTAGTCATTGCGAATACTGTATTATACTGTGCTTTCATCAACTCGCTGGTGCAGTATGGTACCATTGTCTGGGGAAAAGCCGTCTCTTTCCAATTTGAGCTAGTATCAGTTGCTCTCAATCATGCCATTAGATGTTTCATCACTAGTGATTGTGCATCATCTACTATATAGACGTAACACAAAAATTCTGTCGTAAAAAAACTTTTAGATTCTTGAAGTAGATAAGGCCGGGTCTCGTCGACCTCGAAAAACCGTAGAACCGGGTCCAAAAGAGAAACACTTTGGGATATTATACAGAAATATAGCGTTGACTGCCACGTTCTACTGGCCATTAAATCATTGTGTTTTTCCTCAGAAGTTTCCGTCAGTCTCAACGGTTTAAAGTCGAAAGCTATCCTCATATACTGGACTCCAGCAAGAGTGCGCACAGTCGCGGCTGCATGCAATCAAATCAGAATGTAATTTAGCACCAAACAAACTACAATAGCGTGTTTTTCTAAAAACCTAAGTTAGTATGTGTAAAGGAAGCGGGAAAACACTGCAATGGGTTGCGGTTTGTTTCACGAAAGAATTAGAATCTCTAGGCTTGCTGCAAGGTTCCGTGGCATCAGCCAGCAGAGCACCGCTTTCATGAAGTTGCGATGATACCGACTCGCACGTACATATCTGTCCTCAAGTAATCAGTCTCTGCAAAGGTCGCGCAGTGGAATCAATCAGCCAATTTTTTGAAGCAGGACATCGATTTCAAATTGTTACAATCACCCCCAGTCCTAAAATCTGCAAGCAAAAGGTTACGGGTGAAATGCTGAAAGACTAAAGCAAGACCAAAGAAAGCAAGCAAACTCTGAACTAAAATGTTTGTTTTTTTGGTTGATATCGTTCTTCATAAATCACATACAACTGTTCGGCGTGATTTCTGGTTGCTGGTAGGCGTTGCGCAAACGGTATAAACTAAATCTCTGTAGCGGGGCAAAGCTTGACGCCTGTCTTACTACATCGTGTAGAGCAATGGTTCTTAACTTTTCCAACCGCGGAACCTCTGTTCCTGACGACCATGGCTTGGGGGCCACACGTTTGAGGTTATGTCATTACTCAAAGTGGTGGTCATTGTTGTTTGTGCATCTGACGGTTGAATGAAAACACTTTGGCATTCCTTCTGGGGAACCCCAGATTTTTCACTGGTGACCCGGTTAACAAGCAGCGATTTAGAGTTTCCTTGCTTTCTCTACCCTTGCTTTAATCCTTCAGAATTTCACCAGGGAGATTTTGCTCCCGTTCGCAGGTATCTGGAATGAGTATGCGTATAGTTGCGTAAATCGATTTCCAGTTGAAAATATTTGCTCATTGATTTGACTTGAGTAACTTTAGCGCAGCGCTTCTCAACCTTATCTTTCGACGACCGAAATACGAAGCATCAAGTAATACATCCATGGCGTCGATGAATCACCTTCACCAAGCCACTTTTCACACAATTACGTTTCATAATCACAAAGTGTATTGTACATAAATGAGACAAACCAACGTAAATGTAAATTTTTAAATGTCAAACTTTTCCAATAAAGTCCAAATCAGGAACCACAACTTCGAGCTAGCTGGAACATCACAACACGTAGCATCACAACCACTTGCCAGCTAGCGCGCTGAGGTCAAGACCATCACGTAAACGCATTAACATGTCACAGTGACAGTGGTTACAATAGCAATTGGTTGCTGCAAGATTTGTCACATCAGAAAAAAAATTATTAAATAAAGTGCTCAGAATAAATTGGAATTTACAAAATTTGAGCACAAACAAACAATGACATTAAGGAGGTCCCCGAAACAAACTGCGACCCACTTTGGCGTTGCAACCCAGGGGTTGAGAAGCACTGCTTCAGCGGAAAACAATACTTGAACACCACATCGGGTTCAAGTATGAAAACCACATCGGGTTCAAAACTGTATTAATAATTTTAGCAAGACCAGATAATCAGGTATACTACAAACTTCTTCTCCAGATATTTCTTCGTTGCCCTGGAGATGTTTACGACGTGCGAGCAACATCAGCAGCAACTGCTATGAAGTCAACAACAGCTGGAAATGGAACAGTTACTTTAGATGTGTCATATGTTCTTGAGGTAATGTCACCGCCTGCTACTCTAGTTTTTGCGTACCTGATGTTAAAGAAAATATACGGTATGTTAATAATGAAAAGTTTGGTCTGATTTGAAAAACAACAATTTTTTGGCATTTGGGTCTATTGATACAGTCTGTCAACCACTACTTTCTGGTGAAAAAGATGTTAAACAAGAATTGTTTTAACACGTTGATGCATGCGGTTTATTTCAGGTAACCAACGTTTTTAAAGAGAGTATTTTATCACCGGTTCTTCAAATTGCCGCGTATTTGAGTCGCGGAGCGGAATTCAATGCCCAGGCGTCAATACCTTTAGAGCCAAAATCTTACACGTAAGGCTGGCATTTGCGAATATACGTGCTGGAGTATTGTATTGAAATATCGAACATGTATTCAATTTACTGTAAAACGCGATATGTTTTCTTCCTGCTAATCACATATCTTTACTGTCAAACTCTGAGGCAAGAAAATAGCAGTGTCAGCTGCACCATTAGTTGGTATTGCTACTTGTGACACTTACCCAAACGTTACTGCATTTATGTTTTGCTGATATAATTTTTGTGCTAAAGATACACGTTCGGCAAATACCAATTGCGTAACGTTTACATTTTTAATAAAACTTGTTTTTCTGTGGCAAGGCGTATGTACTCTTTTGCCTGCAAAAACCTTGGATTTAGTTTTATACTCTGAAAACACTGCTTCGAAACCAATATATCCAATATACAGTAATGCAAGGCAATGCATTCTAGAAGATTGCAGCAGATTTCAAGCTCCGGCCTGCCGTCAACTGCCGTCGCCAAAATTGGATAAAGAAGCCAGCTGTATTGTGTGTTGCTTACTGCGTACTGTAAGCGGATTTAATCAACCGTAGTGTGATAGGTTTGTGAATGGGATACTTTTTCTGTCTTATCCCATGGCAACTTGTGACTATCCCGTCCCATGGGAATTCCACGACACCAGTATTACGAAGGAAATTACATCATCTTCACGTCTAATGTCTAGCTTCTAGATAACTTTGGCTGATACGCCCCAACCTGTCAAATAAGGGGGCCAATAAAATTGAGGATTCCTTTTTTAGTTGTTACCTAATAAAGGCCCAACAGCCTTACAGTATTTTCGGAGCTTCGTGTTAGTACGCCATAAGTCTGAGCATTTATGTCTAATACTTACTGTGCTGTAAGCATATAATTATGGTATGCAACTTCAGACCATTACCGCTATATAACGTTACAATTACGTAGGATGGGGTATGGAACAAATTTCAAGTCCATGCAGTCGAATCCCACGGGAAACATTCTGTAGGATGGATTCCTTTGGGATACTATTCCCGCGGACAGGCCTGGATAGAGTGTTTCAGTACAATTGTACAGTGGTTGCCATTTTGTGTTAAGTAATAAAGCTTTTACGGAGAATAAAGGTGTTCCACGAATCATCTGTGCAGTTCTTCAGAATTAAACCTAGCCCATGGCATACATTTGTTGCAAAAGATTTACTGTGCGTTTTTTTTATATTTTGAAGAAAGAAAAGCAGTGTTCCAGTGATATTCTTATGATACTTTGTATGCAATACATTCTGCCTGCCTCACACGGAGGATTTAAATCGTTACGTTACTTCCTGTTGCTGTCATGATTTTTTTACACCCCTATCTATTTAATTCAGTAATTTCTTGCTTTCCATCAAATCCGAAGAAACATACACTTTACTGAAAATGAAACACGACTCTACGAAGAGCAAAATAGTGCGACAATACGTTGAGGTATCGAAAATTAATTACATTCAATCGCTTTTAGGTTTAGGTTTGTTCGTGTCGCATTTGTGTTTTGTTGACGTTATGTTTGCTTGCTCCAAGGTTTAAAACTAAATGATAATTAATCATATGCAGTTCTTCTGAAGTATCAGTTTCGTTTTTATGTTGTTATATTTGGATTATACATCCTCCGTGCGATTTTCTTAAAGTGCTAGTTGTGTTTCCACCGGAACAATAAGCTACCGCGTGCCAAGAACAATTGGTAAAAAAACAATGAACTGATGCATCAAAGACAAGGAGACAAATCTGTGCAACAACAGAATAAAACAAATGGCCCGGCGGCAATGTTGCCTCTATGCTGCGCGGCAGCGCAGGTGGTAAGATCCCTCCTCGCAATTGCAACAATGCTTGCAAACAATGCGCAGTTGCAACAAAAATTGTGATTCAGCGCACCCGCTTGTTTTTCCGCGCAGCACTATTAAAAATTGGAGGGAACTTTGCCCGGTGGGGATATTTAACATTCAGAACACCAGACCATTTGACCTAACTGTTATTTTCGCGGTCGCAAAGCAAAACAAAAATGATAGATGAGCTTCGGATCTGGTGCACTAAAGTTCTGCTACACTTCTGTGAACTCGCAATCACAAAATGGCTTTTATGCCATCGACGGTCGGGAACCACAAGAAATTGTTTGTGACTTTGTATCTAGCTTCTTATTGGTTTCGCCGGTGTCGCTGCTTCTGGTTGAAATCTGGCTAAAAGTTGTTGCCATCTCTTGATCACAGTTGGAGTAGGTTCAGCTGTGAGATCTTTTGGGATAGGCGTTAAACAGACATGCATAGGGTCAGACAAGCATTTGCTTCGTTAAAACATTTCTTCAATATCGATTCCAGATTCATTCCCACAAGCTGATTTGTACTTTTGGTTTCACTCATGTGCACCTTACTGTGTTCGACCACGCCTATTCCGATGAGGCTGTGTTGTCCAACAACGTCGTTGCAATCGACATCAGCGAAATTAAAAGAAGCAACTTTTGCAGCCAAAGTTTGCGCGAGCCGAACCTCGGGGTCTGGTTGTCTCTCAACTCATTCGTAATGCAACCTGCGGGTGGTAGGTTGAAATCATCCTTTTCATGCCTGAGAGGGCTGTTCCAATAATCAGCTTTTAGATATTTTGCAAACCTATAGCGAAGTTTGGCATATTTTCGATTTGTGCAGTGTCGTTTCATTCCAATGGCCTGGTTTATAACATTAACTGTTTGACTTACAGCAAATAAATCTGTTACGTTTTGAGTCCGTACGGATGTTGAAAGAGGTGGTAAGTTTGTGTTTTGTTAAAAACTAGAGTGTGTTGAATATTTGAATCAAAGATAATAGAAAAAACCTTGATTGTGAGTAGATCTTCTGTTACGTTATTTGTGTTGTTTTTATGGAACAGGCACTGGAAGTCATTACGAGGCCAACTTTGACTTTGACATTGTTCGTGACGAAGACGTTGTGGTTAAAACTGGTTTGTCTGATTTGACAACTGTTGCAGCAATTGCTGTCAATATATCAACATCGAGTGGCGGCATGACCTCTAATATATACAGCGAAATTCTGGACTTGAGAACACTTGCAGGAATGTATTGAATATTTATGTACAAACTAAAGGTTTTAAGAGATGGCGCAAAATCCACCACTGGTATTCACAAAATTTGCAACCTACGTGCTGACCTACACAATCAAACTGCGAAGTTTTGTTGTAAAGTCGTAGCGTGACGAAAGGTTTTCCAGGAACTTTTGCGTGCAGAGCACATTTTGTGTTGTTCCGCCGAATACCGTGTGTTTCATGGCCTTGAATTGTTCTTTTCTAAATACAAAACGGTTTACCGAGAAAACCTGTGCAAAAAGTGGACAGTTTTTATAAAAGAGCTAGAATGCTACAAATGCGCTTGTAGGCCTCTGGGTCAATGGATTTGAATTTAAAAACATTTCACTGTCAAATCAATCGTTGTAAAAGAAACAAATATTTTCATGTTGCCACAACGAATGTTTGCGGCGAGTAGCAATCAGAACTAACGTAAATATCAAATATGCAACGTAGGCGTTTCTTTGCAACAGACGCTCTCACTGAATAGTTAAGAATATTTCTAAGCACAGCACCGATATGTGGTAATGGCATTTTTCAAACAAGTAATGATGACTTTTACCGAAAACAACGAGTATTTCGTTTTTCACGCTTAATTTACTTCTTTAAATTTTTGAAACAGGCAACAAAGGCTACTATTTCGTGGGTGGTTATTATTATTTTGCAACTTATGCCGGCTTGAGCTACTACGATTCCATTACATATTGCAGGTACATTGTTTCTTTTTGCAAGTTGTCATTTGCAATGTTAAACATATCCTTTAATTTAATTTATTTGTTTATAGCAGACACGAAGTCCATAGTAGGAACACACACACTCTGCAGAACGCAGGTTGATAAAAACAGACAATACAGAACGTAGTACAAGACATTGAAGTCGGCGAAATCACAGGGTTACAGACA
>JGI24159J19872_10007756_pt1 | contig 14055 bp, 9 predicted proteins | sample Ectturendosymbi4_FD_19872 | JGI IMG/M metagenome (IMG submission 19872) | reverse complement strand
CGCCTCCAGCCTTGTTCAGAAGTCGCTGTTCGGTTGACATCGCTCATGTTGTTTCATTCACTGTATGTCGCTTGATCGTTCGCTGCGGACTCGACGAATAATTTCAATAAAGCCTTCGTTAGGTCACAACATGTGTTTTTATAAATCACCATTAGGGGGCCCCCTGTAAGCATTTTGGGGGGGGCAGAATTTGACTGATACGGCACTGGGCCCTGGCTTGCAGTTCACTAAATACGCTCCTTTGCCTGCAAAGGCAGAGTGCGAGACTTAGTGAGCGCATTGTTCTACTATTGGCCTTTGTTGCGTGGCAATAACATGGCAACACATTTCCAAAGGTTCACTTCAAGTTGCGGCAGTAGCGTTTTGCCGCATGTGTCTGTTGAACCTTCAACGCAGACATCTTGGCAGGTATACGCAGCGAGTGATAGCTGATAGCATAAGCCACGTACTTTATACTACGTGAAAAGAAACATTGCTGCCAACAAAGCGCATCTTTGCAACGAATGTTCCCTCTAAGGTGCGCAACTGCGCAGTACCACCACCAGACCATTGTCGCAGTGAAATCTCATTCTTGCGCACTTGCAACATTGGGAAAACTCGAAAACAAAGAACCTATTTGAATTAGATGTGTACTTCGTTCGTATTTTGATAAGATTTTACAATTATTTTAATAATTCACAAACTTTGTAATTCATTTAGAACTGCCTGCCAACTCAATCTGAAATATTCATGCTTACTAAAACAAACATTTGCTCAGTATAGAATTTTCATAGTAGAGGGAACACTGTTTGCAACCGTTGCCATAACATTGGCCATTTTCTTTGTGGTGCAGAAAGGGTAAAGCGTTTTGTGTACGTCCATTTGCATTGCATCGTCAGAAACCTGAAAAGGATAAGCAAAATGTCGACTTTGCCCCCACCTGGAAAAATTTCTGCGGACGCCCATGACCATGAACATATCTCACTTGAACTGAATTTTCCTTTGCGTTTTTCATTTTCAAACAAATCTTTAATAAAAATCTCTCCAATTAACCAAGAGTTTCAAACTAAGAGATACTTCAAGTGAAATTTGAATGGAAACATGCCAGTCCGCAATGAAATCCAATCTAACAGCAGTAGCCCTCAAATGTTGCGCATATGTGTATGATAACTAAAAAGTTTAGAATTAACAAATAACTGCAGTGCAGGACGCAAGTCCTTGTAGTGCACCGCGGCAGTGTGCTGTGCATTTTGCTGATTGTTAAACTTGCGCCGCAAGCAGATACGAGCTCTAATCGAATGCGAGTATAGGATTAGTGGACATACCCAGAAATCTGAAGATTTCGAAATCACACAGGAGAAACTAACCAGTTACAGCATTTCGACAGAATGCTTTAAAGAAGTGGTCGCTGGCCTGTGGCCCGTGTGGCTGTTTATTGTGGCTCGCGGTCAAAAATACAAGTAATAGTCGCTTGACAAAATATTTCGTTCTGTCCTTCATTCTTGGTATAATAAGTAAGCTCATTCCAAGGATGCAGTTACTCAATGAGGTCGCAGTCTCATTTCACTGGCAGCGTTTCATTCAACCTCGATCGACGACATTCATTCTGAGATTGCGGCATTTTTTCTTATTTCTTTTTGATAAGATTTTAGTATGAACATTTGAAAGCCGTGATTAAAAAATAGTACTATTGTCACATTACTTGATTACCGGTATGTTTCCACATAAGGTTTCATATGATCAATAAACAAACACGTCTTGTTGAAATTTTATGCGCAGTAATTAGCCTCAATTTTTATTTCAAATTAATTTAGCAACTCTTGGTGCCCCAAATGGACTTTGTTCCGCCTAAAAAGATTTCTCTTGGAGGCCCTGTCACTATAATAGCGTTGAGAAGGTCTGGCAACTTGTCAAAGTAGTTTATTGTCAAAGCAAATGTTTGAAATAGAACCACAGAAAGTAATTAATATGAATACAAGTTTAATTCATCTGGGTATTATGTGACGAAAATAACTATTACTGAAAACATGCGCAGTGTTTCAGGTTTACAACACTGCTTTCGAACGTCAATGAGGACCAAACCTAATTTACAAAATTTTACGTTTCAGTAACTTTCCCAGCAGGCAACTACTGTAGTTAATATGAAACAGGTCATCAAATATTGACATTTTGTTACATAACTCACTGGCCTGGGATCAAATTCTAGATCATTTTTGATGGCATGCGTTACAACTGGTTCGTGCAAAACATTTCCAGCGCGTTTGCCAAGAAATGTGTACACTGCACAGTTTGCAGAGCAAGCAATCTCACAGCAGGGTGGAGCCATAACAGCAATTTTTCTATTTTTTTAATGATACAGGCCAGTGAAGCCGAACTTACGATCAAACAGTGGCCTACAATGTATTTGCTTCTTATCAAGTATGTTCTAACAGCCCTTGTGCGTACGGTATATATACCGAAGGTGTTCGTTCTCAACGAGCGAGAGATATGCGTCTTAGAAATGAGATGTGCGTTATTGTACAGAATGACCAAACAATGCAGATCCCACGCTACACACAATGTCTAGTATGGGTTCTGCTTTATGAGTGGAGTCACCTGTAAGTTCTGCATGCAAACAAGCTACAGCAAATAGCACTTTCCCATAACTCTTAACCTTCTCCAGTGCTAGAGTTGTCAATTTGCAGGTCATTGACATTGCTGTCAACGTAACGCATGGAAAGCACGAATGTGAAGTGATTGCATTGTTTGAAATAGCTTGGTGGTGAAGTGTTGAAGAATTAACTGCGTCCCAGTCCAGAAAGAAGTAAGTGAAACCCGTTTATGGGTCAAAACCAAGATGGGAATGTATAAGAGCGAACATTATAAAAACAACGTAATTTTGCAAATGACATGACCTCGAATTCCGCGCGTATGGTCATTGAATTTTGTTTGCCTGATCTAACAGTCAAGAGGAAAATTTGTCGACAAAAAATCCGTTTTCTTTTCAGTATTGTTTTATTGGATATTGAATTTTTATGCATGCAGGTCGTGCACGTCGCATAAGCTTAAGGTGATCAGCTGCAAACATTTTTATCAACGCTATGCCTAACGTTGAAGGACAAAAGTTGAGCTTTCATGACATTCGCTACGAAATTAAAGAAAAACGAAGAAGTCCTTGCTGCGGAGAATCTGACAAAAGGGAAATTTTACATGGAGTCAGGTGACGAATTATGATGCAGAAACCTACAGATGAACAGATATTCATTGGAAGGCAGACTTTGCAAAGAATGTTTTTCTATGTGATTGTTCATGTTAGAGGTTGTCGATGCATCAAAAAGATTGTTTTAGCACAACACGGCCTTACCGAAACATTCACTTTGACAGTACATCCAAACCGCACAGCTTTATATAACCTACACAAAATGCGCATGCACTATTTTTGCAGTGGCCTCTTCACTCCAGGACTCAACGCAGTTCTTGGTCCAACCGGAAGCGGCAAAACATCGTAAGTATCACTGCTTTTTTGCGTGAAACAATTGCGGTGCTTGCTTCAACCTCCTGAACTCCGTTGCTTCAGATCTGCTACATTCAGGGACCACTAATATGCCGAAGCATTGTTTTGTAAGGTTTCACTGCGGCGCGAGAAGGTTTGTGACTGTATACTATGAGAGCTGATCGCGCAGGAAGCAAACAAGGTGTATACCAAGTCATTGTCTTACTTCTCTACAAGCACGCTGCCACAGTATTACTGCATGATATTTTTAGTGGGAAAACATGGCGTAAGTTAAGCCCTAGCTTTCGAGATTAGAAACTGTGCTTCTAGACTTACTTGAAAGTTCGATATATAAAAAGTTTATTCTCGTGTCATAATGAAAATAAGGTTTATCTCACAGTGCAGTACATGTTGTCAAACGAAAAATTGGTAACACATCAGCCTTTATTGCAGCCAAGCCATTCCCTCTGCGTTTATAATCTGCGGTAGAAAATTAAGAAGATCTTCTGCTATTTTGTCATAGACTGCTTGACGTCTTGGCTCAAAGGAAAAATCCTGCAGGTTTAACAAATGGAACTGTGCTGCTTAACGGCGAAAAACCACCCAACGATTTCCGACTCTTGAGCGGCTATGTGGTTCAGGTAAAACAACGCCAGATTTGAGCCAACCGATGCAGTCAAACATTTATGCACATATCCAGGTCATTTCATGGACTTTAAAAATCCGGAAATCGTGGCATCTGCTTCTAACTACCGTGCGCGAATTATTAATTAAAGAGACACTTCTGATACAAGAACAGCAACCCGAGATTAATGTAGACAATTTTTCTACCCGCTTATACCTCTTCCGTACGTAGATTTTTTGTCAAATAATTGGTTGATGCTCAGTTCTTATGTTGATAAATGTTTCGTGCATTGCTGTTGGTGCTGACGTAGACATATCGTGCTGATTGTAGTACTGGTAATTGTTAAAAATTTTTGCATCCTTCGCTAGCAGTCCTCTGTGAAGGGTCTCTTGCTGCTGGTCTTGGCTTGTTTACGTAGATTGCGATCATATGTAGGTTTTGTTTTAGCACTTTCTGCATAGCTGTTGATCCTGCTTTTACTTTTAGCGAATTTGTCAGGGTTGGCGGTCTTGGTTTTGCTTTTGACGTCTTTTGCGTCACACTGTTATTTCTTGCGTCACGCAGTCTTTTGGTTTTGAATTGCTAGCATTGCCAAATGTTGCTTTATTTTCTGACTGAAGATGGATGAAGAATAATCCGAAACGTCTCAAAATAAAACATGTATCGTTTTTTGAAGGCTTTTTAGAGTTGATGAAACTGTTAAGTCTATCCCAATTTTATGCTCTAATCGGCAGATTCTTAAATCATTTCGAAAAGAATTTCAGAAATAATGAGCAGTGTGACAAAAGTATCACTGTGTCGCAATTGCAATTCTTAAGCCGATCAAACCCAAGAAGATGTGCACATGCATACTGCAGAACATTGTGTTTCTTTTTCTGTTAGGACGACGTTGTCATGGGAACTTTGACAGTGCGCGAAAACCTTGCCTTTTCGGCAAACCTGCGACTACCAACAAAAACGTTTGACGCCGCTGCTAGAAAACAAAAAGTTAATGATGTCATCGAACAACTGGGTCTTCAATCATGTGCCGATACGAAAGTGAGAATTGAGTATGACACTTGTGGATATTTCAATACGCAGACCTTTCCCCAGGTTTAAAAATAGAAACTGTTTGCAACGGATTATTGTTTAGATTTTTGCTATGTTTTGGAGGTTGGAAACGCTTTTGTTCGAGGCATCTCAGGTGGAGAAAGAAAGCGCGTTAATGTTGGCATGGAGATGATTCTCAATCCTCCCATTCTTTTCCTTGATGAACCAACCACTGGTCTTGATGCAAACACCGCCAATTCAATTGTCCTGCTTCTTTACAAGTATGCTGACGCTGCTACAGCATTACTGCATAATATTTTTAGTGAGAAAACATGGTTGTTGCAGAGTTTCACTAAGTTAAGCCCTAGCTTTTTCGTCGTAATTACTTCAAAATCCAAGATCTGCTATCTGGTACGTAGTCGCAAGAGTCATTCGGGCATCACCCCAAAATTGTGTGTTCTCGAAACTTCTTCGAACATTTTGCTGAGATAGATATTCAAACGTTCTCAATATACTATTTATGTAATAAGAGGAAAGCCACATTTCACAAGTTTAAAATCTAAAAATTTAACAAACTCAAGCTTTCCTGCAAACAATCAACAATCATCGTCTTAAGAAGCTTGTGTGCGAAGGTTCTGCCGTTCACAAACGTTTTCGTAAAAAAGCGAAGTGACTGCTACTAAGTTAAGAGTTCCTCGGTCGATCTGCTGCAAGAAAACAAACTTCAACGAGATTGACCCATGGCTGCTCTAAAATACTTTTTGATTAGTTTAAGCTCGCCAAATGATCTCTCTGCAGACGCCACGGTGGCTGCAATTGTGAGCAAATTTTTTTGGCAAATACACACTTTTGGAAAAAGTTATTGAAATTTGAACTCATAAACTTGGTTTAGCACAGGGGTCCCCAACCTTTCTCTGACTATGTACCCCTTCAGCATTCCGACAGATGACCACGTACCCCTTCAGCATTTTGACAGATGTAGATGTACCCCTAAAATTTCTTATGACAAAATATTTTATCATGATTAATCATAGATACATTTAACAGTAAGCATATAATGGGTTTTGAAAATAATATTCACTGATACATGTATATATATTTGGAAATAAAAGATATGCAAAAATATATTTCTCTTCTAATGATAACCTTAAATGTACCCCTTCGGATAGGCAAATGTACCCCTGGGGGTACATGTACCCCAGGCTGGGAACCTCTGGTTTAGCAGGTCTAATGGAAGCAATTTCTCTTCCAAAATTAGCTGAATTTACGAAGGGAAAATGCTCCATGAAGCGGCAACTCAGCGCGTGTACTTATATCTTCCTGGGATCCAGTACCTACCGGATCCGGGTACGATGTAGCTCTTGTACCCCCTTCTCGTAGAACTGTCTGAGCCAAACATGCAAATGAAAAAGCCATTTCTTTCAGAGTTTTATTCTGTAATTTACGTCACAAAGCCATGAAATGTCAGGTGAAAACTGCTCCAAACTAAAGTGCTGAGTGGCAGAGTGTGGCAAGTGCTGCGGTACCCTTTGAGTTTTTAATTCTATGTAGTAATGTATGGCACAACTTTAACTGTTTGTGCATGTGCCATTTTTGTTCATTCGTCTCCCGACAACGAAGATTTGTACTTTTCCCTCTTCTGGGCAGCAAAGAAAATTCTGTTTCAGACCTTCTTGCCCATGCCCACAAAAATCGAACGAACATGACTTTGCAAAAGCTGATAACGATCGAATAACAGAAGCAGAGTTTGCAGACTCTTCACACGCGCGATTACATAACCGACCACAACGCAGGGGCAGGCGTGATAGACGCCTGAGTGGCGTCACATGCAAAATTTTGCCACGTAGTGCACATTGGTGAGATAAGTAAACCAGCGGTGACGTGGCGCCGCATGTTGTACGAACGGATAGAAATGCAAGCAAGCTCAAATCTGAAGGTAATAGCAGTCGTATCTGCGGTAGGCTAATCGGCGCAACGAAATTTGTAGACAAGAATGATGAATGCGGTACACCTTTAACCAACGTCCACAAAAGTTTATAACACAAACATTCAATTGTTCTCGCAGGGCTCGACAAACGTTTGTGTGGTTGTCATGTTTGTTTTCATCCGCAAAAGTTACTTGTGCTTCGACTGTTAAGTATGACATAAGTTGGACAACATGTAAAATCTAAAATAATAACGTTTTGCAGTCAAGGAAACAATATAAACTGTCACAACACATAAAACACGGTTTAAGTTACATGAAAAGACAAGCATGATAGCATGATCTTATCTGACATGGTGTATTTAAAACGAACTGCTGTTACCCAAGTGTCACCAGGGTTGCCAGATGAAAGTTTCAATAAAAAGCCAAACAGTGCTAAAAAGAGGTCAGAAAAAATCCAAACCGATTTTTTATTTCAAGGCCAGAAATAAGGCCAAACTTAGTTTGGTATTGCTATTCCTTTGTCACATAGAAACATCTAAATTACAAGAATATCATTAGAATTTTCTTCGAAATTCGGATTAAGTTTTGCTTGGCCTTGTATTGGAGCTCATTACTTATGCTTCTCCGACTTTTCATGGCTTGTGAGTTTGCCAACGTTGGGTACAGTGGTGCCACAGTTTGCCTAATGATCCACTGGCAGTTTTCTACACCCATACAAAAGTAATCTCGTATTCACTCCTGTACTTACAACCAGAGTCATATGAGCTCTTCCACTTTCTCGACGTCATTGTCGCATTTCTATCGCGGAGACGCGGTCCTGTCTGCAAACGTTGAGACTGCGTAGTGCTTGCAACACACGAAATTATTTTTTTTGCGTAATCACTGATAATGTATGCCCTGTGTAAACATTTCCAGTGATTTCGCAAAAAATTCGTCCCGAATCTTGCATACTTCAAATCTTACTAATATCACAACGCTGGCGTCGGTCTAATATAGCATTTCTTACAAATACTTCGCAGAGATGCTGCCGAAAAAATGAAATAGTAATATTTCACTTCAGAGGAAACTTTTTCAGCGCAAAAAAGCCAAAAAAGAGCCGAAAGACCAAAGGAAATTTTTAATGTCAACCAACTTGAGTTGGGGCCAAAAGGCCAAATAAAATTTTTTAGGCCAACCAACTTCAAACAAGGCCAGATTTCTCAAGTTTGACCTAAAAAAGGCCAACCTGGCAACCCTGAGTGTCACTGCATTTGATCACTCCTTTGACTGAAAAGCGAGAAATATACGTGGTTGTGGCTTTGTGTGACGTGAAGTGGTCTCTTTGAAATATGATCTTCAGGAAAAACTAAGGCATTTTTAAGAAAAGGATGCAAGATTTTCTAGGTGAATAGATACTATAACTAGAAAATATAAAGCATTGCAGTCGGAACCAACTGAAATTGACAATCCATTTGCAAATTCTGTGAAAGCTAAATGCTGCTGTTACTAATGCAAGTTATATCATTAATATATTTTTTCTTTGAAAGCCGTCTTTTGTCAGATTGTCAAGGGATGGAAGAAATATAATAATGTCAATCCATCAGCCTCGCTATTCTATTTTTTGTCTCTTCGACCGGCTTCTTCTGCTTCATGGTGGTGAAATTGTATACCGCGGACCTGCGAAGCAAGCTGTTGAATATTTTAGTGGTATAGGTAAGAGTGAAAGCCAATGCAAGCATAACAATTGCATTTTGCATATTGGCTGATTTAGATTGTACACTATATCCAGGGTTTTTTAAGGCGTTTTAGGGACCAGATTCGGGTCCCTAGAATTGAAAATCGGGTCCCTAGAATCAGAGAAAATCGGGTCCCTAGAATCGGAGAAAACGGGTCCGTACAGGTCCATACCGGGTACCTAACATTTTCCTTAAAAAAAAACCTGCTGTGTCCTTAAATAATAATCATGAAAATAAAAGCTTGTCTCATATCTAAGCCTATGCAGTTGACAACATATAGCTGTTGGAGAAAAAATGATCTTCATCCAGTGCATCACTGATCAGCAGACCTTCTACAGAGCCAAATATCACATTTCTTGAAATTTTTCTTAAAATGTCCATAAACATCAAAAATTGTTCACAAAAGCAAATTATAATCTTCCCAGTTCCTACGCCGAAAAAAGGCTGGAAAACTTGTACTAACAATGCAGCAAGACAATAAGCGAATGGGAAATTTGTGATATGGATGATTTCGCTGAGGAATCGTACAGAGGCCTTTTTCTTTTTTTTATGAACCGTTGCTTCCAAAACACAAAAATATCGAGGAAAGTGGTGAATTTTTTCTGCCCAATTGCAGTAAAAGTGAAATGGTCGGCTGAGGATACCGTTGACCACAGAAGCGACCATTAGTACAAGCTGCCCGTCACTGCGCTGCAGTACATGTTTATAAAGTGTTCCGTGTTAAATCTGATTCTTAAAATCCTTGGTATCAAAATCTGATTCAACCAAGAATAAAAATCATTTTCAGGTTATAATTGCCCAGATTATCACAATCCAGCTGATTTCTTTCTTGACATTATTGGCGGAGATACGGACACTGCAAGCCTACTCAACGGCTTGAAACACACTTCACAAAACACTGATGCAGGTAAGCACTTATTAGTGTAATTTTCGTCCTTTTTTCTCTTTAAAGAGCAACGACTTTTATTTGGACCACGAGAAGGTGAAATACCGCCAAATAGGTACACAGGAAAAGAAACCAATCCAAAATTGTGGGAAGACAGGAGTGAAGGTTGTGGTGTTGATATTCTTGAAAAAGAATGGCAACCACGGAAGTGAAGTCGGATTCATCTAGTAAAAGAATTGGGGTTTGATCTGCTTGAATCAAGATGTGTTCAGGTTGAAAGAAATTCTTTCTCAGCACAGAATCAGACACTAAGATCTTACAGAGTATATATTTCGCGTACAAAGTAGGCATCATCAGCTCTTATTCAAATAGAATCTTTTCAGAATCATCAGCCTGCATCAAAGCTTATCTAATGTTGGCCCACAGATGTCCAACTACTTGTCCGAAAAAAATATTTGCGTGAAAACATTGCGGTATACTGCTTGTTCAACGTTTGCTAAAGTTTTCAAGTGTGATCTTTCAAAAAAATCTGTCAATTTTGTTCCAAATTATGCACAACAAGGTTGACCAAAGCACTGGCAGTGGTGTCAAACTACTAGCTGCTCGCGAGACCCACCTGACCATCACAATTTGCTGAGCTGTTGATGAATATGGCAAGTGCACTTCACTTCTACTGTAATCACCTGATGATATTACGGAGATTGCATCGCCGCAATGTACACTCTGAGTTTGCCAAACCTTAATCCTTTACGTGACGTCACTCTGCAAACCCAATCCGTTCTGTGCACTTCGCAAAGTTTTCGTGAAGGATATAGCAGATATTGTGTGAGATTAGAAACTGTGCTTGATTAATGTTCTTTCATGTTTGTTCTTAATGCTCTTTCGCGAACCCACGCATCTCTCAGGCATGCGCGTAACTGACGGGGGCAGGGGTGGGAATCGCCCTCTGGCAAGCCAAATGCAAAAAACGGGTCCACAATTAGCTTATATTTTGGTATTTAGTATTCTTTTGGTTTTCAGTAGGTTGTTCTTTTTCGAAGTATTTTTCTGTGATTTCAGGTTTGAGTATGTACAACCACATTAGGATTCACTATCATTTCTCAACTTTTTTCTGAGTGTTGATTGGTGGGCCCCCTCAACGAAGTTTTCCCCAGGCTCAAACCTCTAGTGAGTAGTTACGCCACTGCTCTCAGGCACGCAGAATAGAAAAAAGACAAGGCACGAAATTACTCTGTATCTTCTTATCATCTTCTTTTCAGCAATTCTGTCTTCGAATTGTGGCACTTTAATTCTTTATCAGCATGATTTCAATCGGTTGATTGATCACAGAAGGAAGTTCTGATATGTGGTAACTTTCGCGAGAATTTCTGCCCTTGCACTAATTGCGTTATGAAGTAAATTGGTTTACTTACAGTAGCAATAGTTAAGTTTTCGTGACTCATACGCAAGCACCGTAAAGCGCAATACAAAGAATCTTTTTAGTGTCCAAACCCGGCAACATTATTAATTATAAAGGTGTTTTCAGACGAAGCAAAGCCAGACAACAGCGCTATTTAAGCGAGTCGTTCATTCCATCAACACAACAAACCAATCAATGCATCTTTTAGATTCTCACACTCTAGTCACAGGGTCTGCAACATAACCCACACTACCTATCTCAATCATCCTGCCAAATAAAATTTCTGATAAACAAAATCAACGTTGCTTAATAAAGAATTGCACCGACGCTTACTTCTAACATTTTTCGCGATACAAATCATTGCACAAACTTTTGTTGGTAGTGCACAGGCTAAGCATGATACGCAGAGACAATCTTAAAAAATTCGGTAACCATAGCAATTCTGTCTAATATCTTTTTTCAGAATATATGTTACGAATTTGCACGACTTTCGCTTGTCTTATCTCGAAGGGCCACTTGCGGCCGTTTTGAACTTCCTGGATTAGAGAAATTAGGTGTGACTGGGAGCGCTCGGAGAACTAAGTTTTTCAGGCGGGTCTTTGAAAGTGATGTGCATTTGGTTCTGTAACGGCTGGAGAGAGCATCTTTTTGGTGGCGGTTTTGCTCCGGTTTTCCTCCGTCTTTATTCCGTTTTGCGTGTTTCCCCGGTGCTTTGCGCCTTTTCAGCGTCTGTGTTAGTACGTGTGTTGTTTTGAGACAGTGTTGCAAATAGTTGCAAATAGGATTGCCGTATGCACTGCTGATTAAAGAGGCTTTGGCCTCACTGTGTTTTGGCAGATCAGAGTTAGTAAGTCAGGTTAACCAAAACCTTCCCAAACCCCAGCCTTCCAGTAAACTACGCCTTTGGCACCGTAGTTTTTTCTGCAGAATATATTAAAGACGGTAAGATGCACACATATGTTCAAGTTTTTTTCACCTAGCCATCATCTAATTATGTGTGACGTGGATTTAAGGCAATAACTTATATCAAACAAATTTTAGTCTATCACATTTCATTAATAAATGAAATTCAAGTATTGTTTTGTAAAATCAAACCTATAAAACTTTGCGAAGAAGCAAGCATAAAAAGCAATTTGTGTTTTCCTATTGGTTTGATAAATAACACGTTTGTTTAATGTTTTTGTTTAGAAACTTATGGTGAAACTTTTGTTTTTGCAGTTTTTCTCGAATATCGGATGGGCTTAAATTTGAAGCTAAATGGTTCTGTGTTTATTTCAAAAGTTTCTTCAACGCATTTTTTAAAGTGAAACTTCAGAATACTAAATATGTACATACTTTCTCCCTCAAAGTTATCTCATAGTTACTCAGCTAGCGTATCCTTGGATTCCATGTCGAGCTCGAGCGTCACAAGTGAATGTGTAAACTGTAACCGAACAAACGAGATATTAAAACAATATAACCGTCGAGTCCCGCAGGCAGAATTTTGGTGGAGGGTATGACAATTTCATTTTCCAGACAAATACTGTAGCATCAAATGTAGTGTGTTACACAGCAGTAACAAAAATGTAAGGGTTATCGTGCACTGGCAAGTGATTTGTTGTTTCAGGTGTGTCTACTTCTTACGCAAAAACACCGCAGCGTAAACGAAGTTAAGCAGGGCTGCTTGAACAATTCTGATAGGACCAACAAATAAATGTACCAAAATTGTTATTTGTTTTTCTGACAACCTTGAACCTGTGTTCCATTTCAGATGATATGGATACCCTCACACTTTGACTTAGCATATCAGGACAGTAGAAATTCTCTCAAACTGTCACATTTGAACAAACTATTACATACCTTGCAGAGACCTGTTATTAAATCAATGTTTCAAATAAGAAAAAAGAAGTTATTTAGGTTGTTGATTGCAAGTACGTGTTAACGACATAAGCAGGCATGCTCTTAGCATTTTTCCATGTCTGTTAATAACAGTAGAGAGTGTTTTCTTTTTATCTTCATAGAACTCTGCTGATCCTTGATAAAAGTCTTTCTCAACTTACACCTTGTTGGATATTATAATATATATCAAAAGGAATCTGTTCACAGCAAGAATTCGGACATTATGATGCTTAGCATTGCTTACCGAGTATGTATTTCGCCTCATGATGTATTTCGCCACTCCCAAAAATTTTGATTTGTCGAAAATCCGGGCAAAATCCTTGAAAATCTGGGCAAAATCCCTGAAAATCCGGGCAAAAATGGTGGCCAACATTGTTTGATATCAAAAAATAGCGCCCAACGTTTGCAGATAAACACATGAAGACCTTTTTTTGGAGGTCGCACCAAAAAAAGGTCTTCATGATCTCTGTGGGAGAAATGTAGGCAAAAGTTGCACAAAAAAACTTTTCGGGCAAGTTTGGGGAAATTCGGGCAAAAATCCTTCGCACCCCCAAAAATTTGCCTGCTCCTATGTACTGTAGGCATTTGGTCAATACCGGAGCCAGTTTTGTTTATCATCCAAAGCACAGTACGTGAAACACCACAAATGAGGTAATAACTCCCGCAAGTGTTTTTCGTTTCATTTTGATTCAATCATCGGTTACTGTAGTGTTCAAATAAGTGATACAACTTTCTCGCATATGAAAGTCAAACAAACAAACAATCTAATTGTCCCAGTAGCGCAAAAATAACATACGCTTTCAACCAGTGGTCACCAGAAGATGGCAGGTTTGTGGTGGGCTATACTTCACAACATAGAAAAGACATGTTTTTAATAAGAAACAATTTCATAGGTCGTTGTCTACTCAGCAATACTAAATTTTCCAAAGTGCGACAGTTAAATAATTCAACTTTCAATCACCTTATAAATCGCCTTGCCCAGAGTTTAAGCAACTTTTGCTGAATTGTAACATACTAACACTAGGTATGTGCATTATGGAACATTTAGAGCAGTGGTTCTTAACCGGGGGTACACGTACCCCTTGGGGGTACGAAGCACTAAAACAAGGGGTACGAAGCACCAAATTGTTTCTGGGATACACGCC
>JGI24159J19872_10007755_pt1 | contig 14055 bp, 9 predicted proteins | sample Ectturendosymbi4_FD_19872 | JGI IMG/M metagenome (IMG submission 19872) | reverse complement strand
CGTGGCATTTGATCATGGAAATATAAATTATGATTTTCAAAATTAAAAAAGTAAAACAGTAAAAGTATTGCAACTGAGGCGGGGCCCCTAGACATGGNTGGGGCCCCCCCCGGCCGGGGGTTGCGGGGGGCGGTTCCCACGGCCCTGCGCACAGGGTATAAGCGGTGTGGCCATCTCCAGAGTTATGCGTGAAGCCATAAGTGCACGGGAGTGCCTACTTTAGGGGATGCAAAAAAATTTTGCCCAAATTTGATCTTGTTTTTCCTGAATAACGTACAAACAGAAAGTCTTAATGTTAAGACTAAAACGTACCATGGTAAGCAAATCAAGGTATCTGCATGTCTAATTATTACCAATCGTCAAATCTCAGTAACAAATAAATTTTGCGTTGAGTCGCGCTCCTGCACTTTTTCATGTGCAAATTAAATTCAAGGCGGCAACGTATTGCCGTTCAAGTTCGTTAATGTGGGTATATCCATCTCGTTGATGAACTGCAAACTGACAGATTTCTCATCCCTGAGTTTGAAATTACTATTGTTTATACATTTCTTCATTACCAAATCATATAAATAACAAGGTAAATAAACGTAATCCCGAAAAGAGTGTCACTATGGGGATCAAAACCTTATGCCCTCAACTAGCAATCAATATTTTTCATTAGGCCTACAGCTTCTCATCACGACTTTGCAACTCCTAAAGTCACGTTATGAAAACCAAAAAACACTCAAGTTTATACAGTTGTATGTGCACTGAACACAACATGCTAAGAACAAATAGCAATATGGAACTGATTCAGATATTAATACTGCAGCTTATATGATCAACAACCAAAGAATGTGTACAAACGCATATTTCCAATGACAAATGACTTATAACCTCAAAAAGAATATTTTATAAAAATACTGTAGCAGTGCTTCACTGGACTGAATTAATGAATTATGCAGTGCAATAGATAGTGCAGTTGCCATTGTTCATAAAAACTTCACTTCACAGCATCAAATTGAAACATTAAAATTTGGCAGGATGCAACATGTGAAATTCATTGCATGAAACATAAAAAATATGAAAACCTAAACAGCGTGAAATCACAGCTACAATACTACCACACAAAATATAGCAGCTGCCGTTACTTGGTTAATTGTATTTATGAATACTTCACAGCAGCAGATTCACACTTGTAAATCTCACAACATCAAGCAAATTTGAAACACGAAAACTTTGCAGTATCGTATCACAGCTACACCAAATTATTAACAGAAACAAAATGTAGCTGCACATTGATAAAATACTACTTCCAACAATGATAACTTCACAGTATTGAATCAAACCGAACCTACATTATACAGTAGGCTTAGAAAAGCAAATCAAACCTACGTTGTAGACCTAGAAAAGTATAGCGCAACAAATCGAGCCTTGAAAATTTCACAGCATAAAACAAACCTGAAACATGGAAACTTCACAGTATTAACTCACATCATTTGCAGCTACATTTTTGTTGTTATAGCTAAAAAACACTTGCTAGCATCACCAATTTGATGTTCACAAAGTTAGGGTTAGTTTAATGATAGGTTACCACTACATGTTTCTAATTGTACAATATTTTTAAGTTTACTTAAATTTGAATGAGGTTGTTTCAATTCAACCAAATTTGATTTGGGCTGTTGCAATTTACCCAAATGTTTGTAACATATGCAAATCTGAACGAACCTCCTCTACTTTATCCAGATCTTTCCAATAGTACCAAGTTTGGATGAAAGTGTTTCAATTACCCAAATTCAATTGAGGCTGTTGGAATTTACTCAAATGTTTCTGGTTGTATCCAAATTTTAATGAACCTCTTGTATATTACCCAAATTGGAATGAAGTTGTTTGAAGTTACCGAAATTTGAATGAAGCTGTTCCACTTGGCCCAAATTTGATGGAGCTATTACTGTTGCTGAAAGTTGACTTTGTGTTTGAATATAATTTACCATAATTTTTCCAATTCATGGAAATATTTCTAATTTCACACAAACTTGAATGAAGTTATTCTAATTTGCTCAAATTTGATTGAGGTTTTTAAAATTTACCTAAATGATTCTTATTTTATCTAAATTTGATTGAAGCTCTTATACTTCACTTAGATGTTTCTAAACGTATTCGAATTTCAATGGAGTTTTTCTATATAGCTCAACTTTGATATGACTGTTTGAAGTTACACACAATTGAATGAAGCTGTTACAAATGGCCAAATTTGATTTGGCTGATGGACATTACCCAAATGTTTCCAGTTTATGCAAATGTTTTTAATTTCACCCAAATTTATATAAAGTTTTTCTCATTTTCCCGGGTGTAATTGAAACTGTTGGACCATACTCAAATGCTCCTAATGTACTGTTGCGATCGGAAATCCCGAGCGGCATGTGCGCAAAGCTTCGCACCGTGGCAGCAAGCAACAATAGAGATCATGCTAGCAATCTCTCACACTATTGCTTGCTCGCGCTGCATGTATAATGGTGTTATTCTTCACGCACATCCCGTTCGTGGTGAATCACACAATCAACACAACACCACCGGAGAGGTTGCAACAGTACTCAGATGTTTCTAACTTTACCCAAAATTTGAATGACATTTTTTTAATTGGCCCAAATTTGAAAATGGCTGTTGCAATTCCCAAATGATTCTAGTTCACTTAAAGGAAGAGATTATTTTGCCATCAGACAGTGTCTATTTTGCCATTAGAGGCAAAAAAGAATGGCAAAATAGTCTCAACACAGCTTTTGCCATTGATGCACTGTAAAAAAGTGAGTTATTTTTTAAAGAATTGGGGTAATTTACTTGGAAAAGTACCCCAAAATCAAAGGCAACCTTTACCATGCTCAAAACAGGTGAGGTATTGCCAGGGCCGGCCCTAGCAGGTGTGGGGCCCAATGCAAGACCTAGGCGCGGGGCCCCTCTGAGCAGTACTTTTATGACGTCATCGTGTTCAGTCAACCGTGCTATACGACTTTGCAAGAGCGCACATTTTACGTCTTAGCATTAGAATGGAGAATGTTTGCTAACGTTCGATAATAGAGGAAATTCATCACTGGTTTCAACGAGAACGTCGTTTGTTAACAATGAGATTTATGGGGAATTTTTCAGGAGTCTGGGAATTCACCAACAAGTCATGCAATTACTGACGAAATTGAAGAGACATTGTGATGCAATGCAGTTGGCTATTTTCAAGAATTTAGATGGGATATCAGTGGAAAACTATTAGATTTCATTTTAAGGTTTTTAATGAGGAGTTGGATTTTATATGGATCAGTTAGAGCTAGAAATAATGAATTCTTGGAATTTACGTGTTTAAGAAAATGTCTGTAAGTGGCAGGGGGTGGCTTTATTTTTGCAGATGAGGATTTCCCAACTTTTGAGGAGAAGTTGTTTAATTCTTCACACTTTTTGGGTTTTCTGAGCCTTCAAGGAGTTTTTCATTTTGTTGAGATTTGGTTTTGATTGTTATTATTTGACTGACACATTTCCATGTCTTTTTAATATCTTGATTGCATTTTTGAAATGCTTGTTTATAATGATTTTGTTGGAAATTCCTTTTAGGTGTGTAAGCTTATTTATGTAAGTTTTGTATTGTCTAATAATATTTGGGTAGTTAACTGTTTTCTGTATAGAGTATTCTTTTTTTGCAACAAAAAATAAAATACTTTTGGTAAGCCATGGTTTGTTAAAGGAGCGTTGTTCTTTTCCAGATGCGTAACGATATGGAGCATGCATATTTAGGTCATCACTAGACATTTTAATAAAATCATCATTTAGAGTGTTTACATCACCAGCTTCAGGATTGTGGTTGTTTAGTTTGAGGCTGAGATCAGATAAAAAATAGTTAAATCAAAATGTTTCATGCATCTGAATTTAGATTTAAATTTCTGGCGAGAAGGTTGGTGAAGAATAAAATTTACAAAAACTGGTAAATGATCAGAGATATCAAAAATTGTGATTCTAGCATTAGTTATTCTTTGTTCATCACAAATATTTGCATATATATGATTTAATACAGAAGGATTTGAATTTGTTGAGAACCGAGTTGGTTTATTGACAAGAGAAATACAACCAAATCTGGCAAGACAATGTGCATATTTTGTTACATTTGGGTGTTAATGATATTTAAGCAGGGATGTAGTGCTAACAGAAAGGCGTAGGAACGCATACAAAAAATAGCCATCTTGAAACAGCTTCCAACTCATTTTAAAGCAAAATGTGGAAAGGGTGTGGTTCCCACCCCACTACACCCGTGTATTTAAGTAGGTATTAAGACCTCCACCAATCATATAATCATAATTAGGCCTATTGTTTCGAAGTTTTCTATGCACTGATCGGACAACTGTTCAATGACCGACTGTCCCCGGTCTATATCCGTTCCGATTTAGGTAAATCTGTTCCGATTTAACAAAATCTTTCCGAATTAGCAGTTTTTTGAGCTAATTATGTCCATTAGAGTTTTTAACGAACGGCGCCCCACATCGATTCTTTCAACCGCAGATGCATCGAGGCAGCGGATGTCTGCCGAACCCGCAAACATCAAGCTCGTCATCCTACTCGATATACCCTTGCTCCACATGCAACCTTGCCTGTACGTCTCCAATGGGGCTCAGACAGAAGCCACGCTGGAGTACATATGAACCTACCACCAAGGATTGAATTGTGTTTTGCAGCGTCATTGCTGTTTCAGCGGCTAGGCTACACATAGGCGTAGCCAGGGCCCAGGTAGCCAAAGGGGCCATGGGTACCTCGAAATTCCTATAGCATATTGTCATTTTGTGCTTCGAGAGGCGGTGTTCCAAATCAAATGCTGTTGCTCGAGAGGCGGTGTCCCAACAAATCAAATTCAAAATATTTTGCCCCTTCCAAAAGTTTGGGCTGTCTACGCTACTGGGACTACAACGACATTTTTGTGACAAACTTAATTTAATAGAAGCGAAAGATAGTTTTTAAATCAACAAACAAAATCTGTGTGAATCGCATTTCAAATTAAAGCACAAGCCTACGAATTTTCAGCGGTCTGCCAAGACTGATGTTGATATAGCTTAAAAAAACAAGCCACCAGGTGGCGATGAATTAGGTTTCTCACGGAACGTTAGCGCGGGAGTGCCTCGGTTTGTTTAGCCAGCCTTAGCATTTGCTTTTGGAGCTTATCCAGTATATGGACATGCATTCATGTCGAGCTAAAACTGATTTTTTCGTGTTGCTCATGCAAACACTGCTGCAATTTTAGGCTTTGAGAGAGCATAGATGTTCTTTGAAACAACGCTTTAAGGAACCGTGTTAGAACACACTCTCTGGTGGTCAGTGGCGTAACTAGAGGTCTGAGTGGCGTAACTAGAGGTCTGAGTGGCGTAACTAGAGGTCTGAGCCATGGAACAAAATATAGTTGAAGGGGCCCACCAACCACTGTTAGGGATCCACTAGCCAGCACTCAGAAAAAAGTTAAGAAATCAGAAAAAAGCTAAAAAAAACGAAAATACCCCGAAAAACGCAAAACAACACAAATTACTGAAAACCAAAAGAGTACTCTATAACAAACTGTCAGCAAAATGGGGTCGATTTTTTACATTTAGATTGCCAGGGGGGTGACTCGCCCCCCTGCCCCCCGTCACTTACGCCACTGCTGGTGGTTCGTTAGCCGATCACCCTCAAAGCGTCATCTCGTACATCGGAAGGAAAAGGAGTCACTATTGCTACGCACCGACTGTAGTGACGAAGACGAGAGCATCGATCCTTCTTTTTGAAAACATGCGCGATGTTAACTAGCAAATGATTCACAACTACTTTGAAACAGTGGTGCTGATTCAATGCAGTGTAACGCACATACGCATTCTGAATGGAAGAAGGTTTTACATGCATTTTGTAGGAATAGCTGCAAAGTCTAATGCGAAACAATAGACATCTTGATCATGGAAGCGAACAGGTGGGTGTTGTTTGCCTTGGTTACAGCGTTCGTTGCAAGATATTATTCAACCACTGCTTCGCAATGGGGCATGTGGACAGAAGCAAACAGTATCATGATCAGGACAAAGAGGTGCAATGGATCCATGTACTGTATAAAAAGAGAAGAGGCTTCGCTGTCTTGCTTCAATGCTTGCAAAAATATTGGAAAGCAAACTACACACTTAAATGGGTAAGGCAACTGACTGTTCAGTGTCGTTTCGTTAGTTTAGAAACTGTGTTGTCGGCTATGAACTGAACACAATAACATATACGAAAAAAAGATAACATCGCTTGTCACTTTGTGGTGGTAAATTTGTTTCGTGAAAAATCAAGCCACATGGCAACATGTATTGTATGCGCAGGGGCGTAACGAGGTTAGATGGACCCCGGGGAAAGAAGCAAGTTTGTCGCCCCCATGTTCGAACCTGAGGTCTTTCGCAAGCAAATTTACTGTACTGCAGAAAGTGCTTGTGACATTGTTGAAACTTGTCTACACCCCCGCAGTGATTTGGCGCCCGGGAAATTGTGCCCCCCTTGCCTCCCTTCGTTACGCCCCTGTGTATGTGCGTTGTTTCCTGGCACAATACTGGACAGCCTGACGTTTATATAATGACCACAAGATAAAGGTAACACTTCGGAATTGAGCATATGGACACACTGCATATTATTGTAAAGTACAATGGACTGCATGTTTATGATCTACCAAGCAGTTATTCTCAAAACTCGTTTTGCAAATCGAAGTTGAGGTTACGTTTATCAATTTGTTGGTTTCAAGTGCCTTTGCATACCCGTCTTTTTTGGGTAATACATTTTTCTGTTATATGCTTACCTGGGCAAGCGCCCAAAAGATGGAGTTAGAGTTGATAATCACTTTAGAACGACCCTTCGTATTATAATGCATATAGACTTGAGCATATACAAAGCCTGACGTCAGAACCAAATTTTTTCATGTACCTATGCAGACTTATTAATTTCACTAATTAAACTCAAAACAGCCGCCCTGAAAATTAGGCTCACTTGTAATTTTCCATAAGCATGGGTCTAATGGCAAGACGCTCCACAGCAGTGTTTCTCAACCTTTCTACAGTACTTACGTGGCCCAGACAACTTTTGGCAAATACTGCGTGGCCCACTACCTTGTTCGCATTAGCTTTGCGTTTATACGCTTAAATAAACACACATTATTTTAAAATAAAGAATTTATTCCTGCATGCAATTAAGTGAGAAATTTGCTGCTGAACGCAGTCAATATGTTCTCACGCTCTATAGCAATTAGATGTCTGTATAACTGTGTTCTGATATATTTTTGTCCTAACTCCGTGGCCCACTCGAAAACTGCGCTGTGGCCCACTAGCTAGGCCAAAGCCGTTTGCCCCAAAACTGCCATAGTCGTGGTTTGTGACATCAGGGGTTTATTTTACTGTACCTTTAGGGAGCAAAACTTGCATCCGTTGCAAACAATATGCACAATCTGCATATCGCTCTATATTTGCTGTGATGTGCTTGATTTTCATATTTTTCCCACTGCTATAAGTGGCCGCCATCTCTCCCATTATGTTTGTGCCCTAAAAAAAGTCAGAGTGTTCTTAGATTGTGGTTAACAAAAAATATCGAATGCAGTTAAAGAAATATTAGAAAGCGATTTCTATCTGAATTATATATGCGCTTTTCCCATGCAGGTTCGTCTTGCAATTTTGCTGTTGTGATGCAGTTGTGTTGTGCAAATTGAAGCAAAGGATTTTCCTGGGGCTGTCCAAACAGATTTTTTCCAGGGGCGGACCAACAGCGGTGATATTTCAATATTACTAACTCCAAAATGAAGAGAAAACATTTTTCTACTAAAACGTTAATGCCGAAATATCAAATTTCAAAATCCAGGGAGGCCTTGTCCCCCCTTTCCAACGCCCATGACTACGATTGAACGTGAATGCTCATGACGCGCGTGCTTTGCAAAATTTGTCCGATCAGCATTTGTCTCGTTCGAGGTGAACCACGCAAGTGGTTCAAAGATCAATATTATTCTCTAGTATATTAATATACCTGAACAAATTAACATGTGCTTAAGGTTCGGCTCTTGCAACAACTTCTGCTACAGAGCATCCCATTTTCGGACTCTTGCTTGCCCGAGCAACATGACGTGCCAACTGAAGCAGTTGAAGACTTGCTACAACACCAGAACCTGTCCGGACGGCAGCTGGGGTGCCTGGACGCGAATGAGCTCAAGTGACAAATGCGGCACTGAGTTTGAGTTGCTCATACGCACCTGTGTTCCACGAACTGTTCGATGTCAAGGACAGAGTGAAGGTGGACTTCCACGTCAGCTGACCGTGGGGTCGTGTGCTTTTCTGGCGACAGCTAGCACAAGAAAACCTAATACAGCCCGCCCAAAGAGTTGCAATGACGTGGACTGCACGAACTGGGAAAAATGGAGTTCTTGGTCAATTTGTGATCAGCTTTCCGAAAGAAAGAAGAGAAATAGACTTTGCTCCTCTTTTTTGAATAATTGCACGAGTAACACGAGAGTTCAAACGGCGTTATCGCAGTGTACCACGATTAATCCCAATTCGGGCAGCCGAGCGACTAGCCAGAACACTGTCATAGTTTTAAGTGTTACTGCTGCAGCCATTATAATTATAGCTGGGGTCATTGTTGTTGCTATGAAATACATTGGGTCTAGGGTTAAGAAACTACCAGTGGTTGTGGAACGTAGCTTGCCTTTTCCAGAGGTAAGTTACACCCATGAGCCCTCCACTCCGCCCTACTCTTTGCCGCTTGATTCAGTGATCACAGCCCGTGTGGTAATGGACGGGGATAACATCTATGCCACAGTCACATAAACTGAGCTGAAATTACAGTCTTTGCTAAATAGTGAATTTTACAGAGACGTGAGCGATTCAAAACTCAGAGAGACGGCGTCCTAACCAACTTGTAAAGAAACGATTTCTCTCAGCAGCTGTTAGTAGATGGCGTTTTGTAAAATTTTGTTGTGCCAACAGAAACTGAGAACCTGCGTTTTACAAGGAAATGCTTGAATTCAAAAGCGCAGTGAGAACAGACTGTACGACAGTGATTGTGGAAATATATTACGCTGTTAAATCAATTACAAAATCTTAGCTTACATAAAATTTTATTTAAAAAATCTGGTTGGCGAGAACGCTACAATGTTGACAACATCTAGTCAATAAAAACTTTACACTTTTTTCCAAGTTATGCTAAACATTCTTCTGCTCGCCTTCAGTTACTAGCAAAATGCTGTCTTCAATCGGGTTACACCGCTTTTTAGCCAATGCAATTGCCAGAGTTATGGCACTATGTTGGAATCAGTTGGAAAGATCTTTTGAAAGTAAAGTGCTTGGAACATGTTTTCAAAATTTCGTTGAAAAAATCTAGAACAATATCTTTTTACTGCAGATGACCTGCGCAAGTTTTGAAGTCCAACTTATTTATAAACAGCTTGCTTATTTTACTTTTGAAGGTTAGTCAGTGCAGTCATCTTGGACTTCACATCGTTTGGGTGGCGTTTGGGCAAGATAAGAAACAGCGCAACAACCAACGATTTTTCGGCGAATGCAGGCTGCATTTGCTGAAGGCTTTGCAAAAAACTGATTTCTTCGAAACATACATATTTATTTTGTGAGCGCACAACATGAACCACGTGACAGATCATCACCGAACACCTGAAGCTGACTCCCACGACCTCTGGGGTTCGATCGAACCTATGGCCTGCTGTTGAGCTGGTCCGTGACGTATAATACAAGTTTGTACGTTTTATAGAACATTCAAAAGCTTTTAATGATAGGGCAAGCTTATTTTTTGTCGATTGAAGGTTTATCGACGTCTGTTTGAACTGTTTCAGCTCAAAACCATTAACACGCCTTTTAGAAAGGTTGGACGTCAGACTCGCAGAACTTCCAAACTTTTATCAATTTCTTTCTGTTACTGCCTCAGAGGCAAAAAATTCGTTTGTGTTTCTTGGGTAGGCTCTTTGTTCAATAAGTTGCAACTATTTCATCAAAACTTTTTAGGTCATATTGTCATTGCAGAGCGCTTTGCTGAAAAAATCTGGAAATCCTTTTTAGGACTTGAAGCTTTCTTGCATCGTTGAGCAAAGTCCGCTCCAAAGTTTTTGTTGCAAAAACATCACTTTATTGATAGCGGATATCTTTTATAATCGAAATCGACAGTTACGTTCCCCAAATTTTCTTGTCTAAAATTTCAGTAGTGAATTGTTGCTGAGTAACTGGTGCAGTAATTATGGAAACATCAGAAAAGCATCTGTTTAATTCGTAAGCTTTGTTTGAAAATACGCTTGCAAAAGACTTAGAGGGACTAACGGTAAAAAATTTATATAATGTGTACGCTTCGTACAAACAAACTGTTGCACAATGCAGGAAATATTACGATTAGTGCTGACAACAAAATATATGTCTGCGATTTTATAAAAAACATCATATTTTGTGGGTTTCAACTTTTAATCAGTTGCTTGCATTCTCGTGCGAGTGATTATGAACAAACGCGACAAGAACTTGAAAATATTGCGCTACACGAGATTCCTGTCAGCATTATGCTCAACTGAATTATTTTCAACTTAACTACAGTGTGGTTGTCTGAAGCTGGGAGGGTAGCCAGGAATTATAATAAATATTTGTTTGGAGAAAAGTTTTTAATTTAATTTTTCAAGCATCAGATGAAGTACGATCATTTTAAAGATATTTGTCTTCTAAGGTGGTGTTTTCCTTGAAGGTTTTTAGATCATCTGTGGAGCACGAACACAATTGTTCCTTATACTGGTAGACAGGAAGTTCTGCAAAAACAAAACAGGACCGATGTGACCAAACTATAAAGAAAAGGAAGCAGGCTTCATTATGTTGTAAATGTGTTTGACATAGCTTTTGCCGTGAAGCCAACGCAGTGGACGTTTAGCGTGGTAACAGACTGAATGCGCCTCTTTAACAGTTTTCGCCGGCATTTTTTGACAGACAGAAACTTCAGGCAATCAGACTTTTTAACTGACGTGAAAACAAGTCTTTGAAAAAAATTTAGGAAACTTTGAAGCAAAATTTCAAAAGTCTTAAATTAAAGCAAACCTGTTTCTCAGCCTTTCTTATACCACGTTGCATAAAACGTGAATTCGGATTTTTTTTAGTGGAAACTGTAGAGTTGACGTTTTGCCAGTTTGAAACTTAAAATTCACAAATAAATGAGAAGCCGTTGACGCGTACAAAGCAATGTGAAAGTGTGAAATATAAATTCAGCCACTAACCATGCTCGAATTTAGGCAAATATTTTTAATTCTACTCAAGTTTAGCTGAAGCTGTTGTAATTTACCCAGATATTTCAAGGGAGCTGTTTACATTTACGCACATTTGAATGAAGCTGTTTTAATTTACCTAATGCTTTTAGCTTTACCCAAATGTGATTGAAGCTATGGTAATCTACCCTTTTGTATCAAAAAACTAAATTCCCAAATACTAAAATTTCTGCCGGATTAATCGTCAAGTTTCAGTCTTCGCGGATGCAATAAAATTCCCTGCATCCCCATGTCGTTCGCTTATGACTGTGTAGTTTATCCCTTTAGCAGTCAATACAGCTGAACGCTGCAAGATTGCTGTCAGGTCGAAAATAGGAGTCTCAACAAGAAAATATAGACATTCGACACAATTTTCGAAGTGCCTGGATCTTTCTTGTAAGTACCAATAACACAAACCTGATTAATAAAAGATAGATCGTATTGATTTATCTTTTTTCTTCTGGAGAGTTTCGAGTCAGTCTATCATGTCCAGTAGCACAAAAAAGGAGTTGCACATCAGGTATTTATTATGTCAAACAACATCCGTGTTGGTAACAAAAAAGACAAGAGTTACTGCTACCAAAAATTGTGGAATGCTTTTTCAGAATTTTCAAGGTCAGTTTATGTGGCTGCTTCTGTTAATCGACAGCTGCAGTACATCATGACATAGAACATCCATGGAAGGTGGAACAAGTATTCGTATTACAAAAGCTAAATCAACAACAAATTTATGAAAGAATGCTTGTAAATCTATATCAAAACCAAGTACTTACCTGATTTTCTAAGTCCGAAAATGTCTATAGCTTGCCAAAAAGCACCAGAGTTGAATCTCGATATCGTAAACCATCGAATTCCACCGCATGAGTACAATAAGGAAATGAACTCACCAGTTAAAAAAGTAGAGGTCCTCTTCCACACTGGCAAGAAAAATTTAAAGGCTAAAAATCAACTAGTGATAAAATTGCTAGATTTTTTAAAAAATAGCTCCTAACTAATCAGCCCTAATTAGATTTACTTTAATGGTAGTTTCTAAGTTTTTGAACAGTAGCCTCCCCCTCCGTCTTTGGCACTTAAAGCTGTTTTTATGTAAGAGCTGCACTACACAATCAGAGAATAACGAATTAAATCAAAGATCTGCACTAACGTCCTTCTCAGGGATTTTATTCGGCATTCACAAGTTTACGCAACAGCACATCACAATATTTGCTCAGTAAGAAAAGCCCCGCACTTTAGATGGAAGAACCAATAACAACTCACTTTCCAAGTATGTCACTTCTGCAGGGGCGTGCCGAGGTTAGTTGGCGCCCAGGGAAAGAAACAAATTTGGCGCCCCCAGGTTCGAACCTAAGGTCTTTTGGGAGTAAATGTAGTGTATTGAAGAAAGCACTTGCGACATCGTTGGGACTTTTTGGCACCCCCAGTGATTCGGCTCCAGAGGCATTGTTCTCCCCTTGCCCCGCTCGTTACGCCCCTGCACTTCTGTCCTGTAGGTCCGGAACTTCCACATACGTGAATTGTTTTGTTGATCGAAAGTAAGAAGGCAAGTTTTGATACTGGGAGCAAATGCCAAGCGAGTAGAAATGAATCGAGACAGGCATCAAACTGACTTCATCGGTCAAACTTGCTTGTTTAAAATAACATAGACATGCCGGTGTTTTGTAGACAGCAGCATGATTACAGTGAGATTCAAGTAGGCACATCTTCTTGTCTCACAGCTGAATAAGCAATTAAAATCGAAAACAAGGCAAAAATATCTTACGGTCTATGCCAAAATTGCTGATGATATGAGCAAGATTTATTGCCGGACCCTTAATAAACTGGTGGTTCTACGATATTTTTTAGAAAACCTTGATTTGACCGAACACTACTTTTTCAACCATTAGGAAAAGCATAACTCAACTTGTCAGCCTAGGGATTATACACGGTTGTTTTTTTATTGTATTCGTTTTCATTTTTTGGTTAGTTGACCTTGCATGTCGCTGTTTTTTTCCGCACATCAAGTGTGCTTTTTAAAATGCCAAGCTCATTAGTTTCATAATTGTGTTTTAACTTTAATAGGCATAGTAGTACATTTCAAGTTTTCATTCAACATTAGTTTAGTTGGCACAACCAGAAGTTGCTGATTGCAGGACCTACAACTGCAAAATGTTTGCAAAACATTCATGAACTTATCTCTAATACGCGATGTTTTTTGAAAATGTAGCATTTTGAAAAGTCTTGAATTCTGAACTGATTGTGATTTTGTTAAAGAGTTTTAATTTGAAACTGCTGGTGGTCTCGCAGTTCTCGACTTTTCCGTGATGGGCATTGCTTATTTAAAAAAATGAAGTGAAGCAGGAAGCTGAAATTTGGATAAAGTTCACAAAACTTGTTGCAAAGCAAACGACCGTGGTAACAGCAAATTTGTGAAAGCCGTTTTTCTGTCAATTTTGCATTTCAGGAAGTTTAGCCACTTGTTTTGTTATCAACAGACGTTTTAAGTTTGACCTGTATGAATTATGTCGTAAAGTCCTGTGTAGTTATCTCAGCATTATGATATTTTGGTTCATGCAACGATACCTCGATTTCAAAGCAGTTCTGGAAAACAATCTATCACCTTGTAACAGAGTTTCACTTGTAACAGAGCTTCATGCTTCTCTCGTGACGTCACGCGCCATCACCATTAGCGCGTATCCAGCTGAGTCATGTGACTACGCATGGTTCGCGCCACTACGTCACTACCGAAACAGCCTTTTGCGTTTTTCATTTTTTTACAGCGCTTTTCTCCTGAATGACCAATAAGAACCTGCAGCAAGATCACTGCA
>JGI24159J19872_10007754_pt1 | contig 14056 bp, 6 predicted proteins | sample Ectturendosymbi4_FD_19872 | JGI IMG/M metagenome (IMG submission 19872) | reverse complement strand
GAATATTGTTCCAGAGCCTTGGTCCTGTGTATTGTATAGATCTTTGTGTTAAAGATGTTTTTGATGAAGTTGTAGTGAGATTGTTATTAGTAGCTATATAAAACAACATAAAATGTTTATTTTCAGGACACCAGTTTGCAGAGGAAGGGATGCGTGCATAGCAAGATGTGAGAGAACGCAAGGATTCGTTCGCGGTCGTTTTAAGGATGTATGTCGGGGAAGGAATTCATGCCAGTGCACAAACCAAGGAGCCGTGTGCTTTTAAAAAATCAGTTCTGTTAGACATTTTAATGGTAAACTCTCCGACCAATTTATTGTTTTCATCTTATTTTCAGCACTTAGATTCGCAGCAGTTCACCGCTGTATGTATGGTCGCTGTATAAATGTTTCAGACACAAGAAATGTAGTAACTTACATCTTTGTACGTGCATTTAGCGAAAAATAAGTGTTTACCTCCTTGCAGAGTCTCATTTTATAATAAGCTTAACCGTGTTCTTGTTTGTTTGGTTGGCCTATTGCATTTGTTAGAAAGACTGGTTCCAAGTCAAATGTGTGTTTCTATTTCAAATGTCATATTAACTGCAATTGGTCAACAATAAAACAGACAATATGTTCAGATATCGTTTAAATAAAGGTAAGAACCATGGAGAACTTTTGACAATAATTAAAAAAATTAATTTCAAATATAAAACCGTGCTTATGATGTAATTCGTAGCATGCGTCTATTTTACTGACAACTAAAAAAATAAGAAAACTCATTAATTTCTTGAATAAGAAAAGCAAATAATGCAAAAGGTATATACTTTTTAAACGTGCACTTACAAACCGAAAATATCAAACACATCTTCCATCGAAATGTAGTTTTTGAAAAACAAATCAATAAGAGAAAAATCTTAAATTAATTTTTTTTACACTAAAATATTTGGGAACAAATTTAAGCAGCATTCAAAAGTTCGCAGAAAGAACTCAAACATACAACAGCAACCCATTGTCCTCACTAATTTTTATTGTCAGTAATGATTTCATTTGCCGTTTGCATTTCCCACAGTGTGTAACATATTAACTGTGCTTTACCGGTGGTCTACTCTGCTCAGTCTTTAGCATTTGAGAACACATTTATGTACGTTTGAGAGATTTGCAGAGTTTTCAACGAGTTTTATGGGAAACAACCCATGTGCAATGCACTTCCAACGACCTTGAAATTGTTGCACACAATAACTTGTTTTAGTTTTAGTCTTGTTTCAAACAATATAATCCACACAAAACAACCAACAGTTTTTACGACTGACAGGAAACAATTGACTTAGCACACTTGAAGTTTGATCATCTCAGACTACTCAACTTACCCTGACGTCCCTGTCCCCGTGGCTGTGTTAGCTTATGCTGTAGCCTGAATGACACAGCTGGGTGTTCTTGCCGACATCAAATACGTCTTCGATATATTGCATCTGTTGCTCGTGATGGCCCTTCGCTTGTATTAACCCTTTGGAAATGTAAGCAAAATTGTTCTCCTTTTCTGTGAAAAAGTATTGGCTAAAATGAAATATTGATCACCACTGCCTGCCGCCATCGGGGATGTATTGCTAACAAGTGTGGGATTGCATCCAAAAAATCTAGTCATTTGTAACTGTTTCGAACTCGTTTTAAATCAAAATATGAAAAAGGTGAAAAAGGTGTGGGAACGCGGTTACCACGCTTTTCCGCCCCACTGCACCCCTGGCCGTCATACGCCTGAAGTGTTTGTCAACGGAACTTTCAAAATTGCAATTTTACACATTTTTCTCTTCACACATTTTTTTTATCTTGTTATATCATAGAATGCTTGCAATACATATGATTACGTGATTGAAGTCGTTCTAGTATGCCAGTTTGCTATCAATTTTTAGTTTTTTAAATAAAGGGTTCTGTAGATGCAATTCGTTTGTGTATCATTGGGCTTCATTACATTTCAATGCCTTTGCTGATAAGACATTTTCTGTCATTTTGACCCGCAGCAATAATCCATCGCAAATGTGAAAAAAAAAATTGCTGATCATAACAATAAATTTTCTGCAAACTATCAACAGTGACTTTCATGCACACTTGAAAAAGTTAAGGTTATCTTTGTAACAGATCATCTATCAACTGGAAATATTTGAAAAGTCGGAAGCATTTGAAAAACTATCTGCGTTGAAGTTTTCGTTGGTACAGAATTTGTTTGCTTCGTGCATTCCCACGTTAGGGCTTAGTGCTTGCTCATACTAGCGTTAATGATAGCTAATAAGTAACGTATTTCTGACCTGCTCTATGTTGGTCGTGGTGGTGGCGGTGCGAGCCAGTGACATTACCTGCTTATCTTGTCCAAACAAAACATGTTTAACTTGGAAGCTTATTGCGTACACCATAGGCCTCCACCTCATTCTACAATTGCTTGTATGTAATGTAACATCATACACAGTTGGTGGTGTTGGAGTCAGCGATTTTACCATCAATCTTAGATAATTGTTGAAGAGTCTGCGATTAGAGAAGTCTCACAGGTACGAATGTCTTATTTTCTTTCTTATGATCGTTTGCTTGACCGTGATATTTCGTTAGTGGCCAATCCGAAGAACTCTGCTGGCGTCATTTGCACTTCACATTACAATCTTTATTTTGAGCGTAAATCTAAGAATTATTGCTAATTATTTCAAATAATGTTAATGCAAAAGTTTGTGTTTATATTTGTAGTTTTGTTTTAGATTACACTACAGTTTGTTCAATTTTCAAGCATAAAGCAAGAGAAAAACTTTAGGTCTGCAAAATTGGTTTTCAATAGATAAACATGTGAAGCAATCTTAAGACAGCTTTTTATCTTATTAAAACACTGAATTGGTTTTTAGTTGTATCCTGCCATATATTTGCCAGTTTTACATTAACCTTTACAATAAGCTACATGTGAGACAAAGTTTTATTAAAGATTGATGCCCTCGTTGGTGGTACTGGAAACCACAGGTTTTTTCATCGATTAACTACACAAATGTGATTAGCAAAATTTGATATTTATTCTTCTGACAAACGACACGTAAATGACCGAGGCATATGAACATGACATCGTACAGCAAGCTTGTAAAGTATTGCAAAAGAAACAAAAAGAGTAGTCGAAAAGAAATCTTCCACATTGTGTAAGTGAAATAGTTGTTTTCAAGTCCTGGTACTTTCAACTGCAAGGCATTGGGTTGCATGCTCCTGGGCAGGCTGACAGTAAGCAAAATCTAATGAGCCTAAATATTTTTGTTGATGAGACACGGAAGAAGCTTCAATGATCAACTAAAACTGAATGAACTAAGGAAACGTACTCTATGCATACTGGATCGCGATATAAAAGTTGTGCTTTTTTTCTAAACAGTGTACGGCATATATAAGGTTCAACCTATGCCGCAAATCATAAAATAGCTTACCCTCTTCACCCACTGTGCTTATGCTTTTCCGACATCACTTAAACAATATAAAATACAAAAACATAATTAATGTTGAAGTTGACGTTATATATGCTAGATGTTTTTCTAAAATCATAATGTTGTGCATTTCTTATCTTTTGAAAACTTCTTGCAGTTCGTCTCTTGTCATGTTTACTGCAATCTTTTTCCATCTAGAGGTCTCCAATAGAAAGGATTTATAAAGGAAAGAATATACATTTGACTTGAGGTGCATCTCCCTCTCCTGGAACAAAATCATTTTACTGGTTTTACGATACAGTTTGGTAAAAGTTTCACTTATCTTAGAATGTTGAAGATTTTTTTGCATTTAATCATAAAACGAAATTTTTGGAGAAAGATGTTGACTACCATTCTATCAGCTCTTCGCCCACATCTTAAAAGCTGTTCCGCAAATTTCCTTATATTTACAGTAGTTTTAAAAACTTTCGTCCGACTAAACTTCCACTTGGAAAACTGATCATATTGCTCCATTTTAAATTCTTTGACTGGTCATTTTTTTAAAAATACCCCAATACACATGCAATTATCTTATTCAGTATGTTTCTTCAAACATTTGAGAAGCCAAACAATGCAGGATATTTTCTATCAGACTCTGCATTTACGTAGACCCAGCGAGAAACTCCGCACTACTGAGTGAAAGCTGAATCAATTCAGCCGGTTGATTTGCGTCTGGTAGTGCATGTTACATGTTTTTCGGCTTAATTTGATAAATTAGTGAAATTCTTAGAAATGTTGCTGTTTGTTAAGGTCGTTGCGATGGTTCACATGTTTTGGCATAAAACTTAATGTTGGTTTAACAGGTACGTTACTATTAATCAATTAACAATTTTTGTGAAGCTCAGATTCTTATTAAAAAATATCGTTAACCGACTTGACCTTTGGTTGTAACTTTTAGAACCGCAAAGATATTTGTGAGATGCTTTTTTATGTTGAAAATGTTTTAAGTGGTAAATTTGTCAAATAAGGTTTAGCATCACATTGTAGAAACTTATTCTCTTTCCCAAAAATGAGATTAGAAGCTACGCCGTTGGAAATACGAATGCAAGCCAAAGTCAAGCAGTGAACACTTTTGAAGCAAATCTGAAAATTTTATTTTTGAAACTTTGCAATTGAGCCTGTCTTTCTGTGACGAAACAAACGCTCAGTTATTAAGTTTCTTAAGCTTCTCTTTCCTCCATGTTGATCATGCAGTATTTCTGACAACTTACTTAGCAACCATTCATCTTGGTAATATTCTCCTAGAACAAATACAGTATTTCTCACTAGATATAGTGATCAAGATCGTAACAACAATCCCTATATGTGACCAAGTCTCATCTTCCTATTGTGCCAACTACCAAATGTCAATTTCTTGACGCATTAGCGTAAAGCAAAGTGAATAAGCACTCGCACCGCTAGTGGAACAGTAGACTCCGCTCAAGATGCCAAATATTTTGTAGCAATGAAAATAAATTACGTGTTGAAGTACTTAATCGCGGAAAAACTGCCTGGGTGAACTACGCAAAAGACTGGCTAAGCATAGAGCTGTAGCTTACGGATTTGATGGTGACCCCAAATGGTACAATTTCTCAGCTATTTATAAAGGTTTACCTCAAATAAATCACTGCTGCATCTGTAGCATTCGTAACATGTCATTGCAAGAAAAACTTATAGCACAGAAGGTGTAAGAGTAAATTCTCGTTTTAATTTGTTGTATAATAAATAGCACTCTGTGCTGCGCAAGCGGCTACATTTTGCAAATTTAATCCTGATCCTGAAAAGTTTTTTTCCAGCAGAAAAGGTACAATTTGAAAATTGTATCACTGCATTTATTTCAACAAGTTAGGTCAATAACGTAGAACTTAGATTCTTTCACATGTATTCCAAAAAAATGATTGCAGTAGCAGCGTAACGACTGCTAAACAAGAGCAATAAGAATTTTTAGGCATGCCAAACTAAAAATTAAATTATAAAACAACATATGCAATGCAAAATATGAGGTGGCTTCACTTATTTTATTCTTTTTCTAATTTAAATTACCTTACCAAATCTTCTGTGTAACGTTGATAGTCTACAACTGCAAGTCAAATCAGGTTCAGGTCAATTGGCGGAACAGCACAGTAAAAATTCTACGCAGTAGGGTGTTTCGACTTTTACTTGCAGTGCAAACGCTAGAAGTCGAACGTCAAATAGGGCAAGAGGTGACAAGTTCAACCTGGTTAGAAAATTCACATCGTGGTACATTCCACCGTGAGCGTAGGAATCAAAGCCGCGTTTCGACTCACCTACGCGTATTGTGAAAATAACAACAACGTTATGATTCGTACAAGGAAACCTTCGAAGACTTTATTTGACACAACAACAAAAATTCTAAAAACTTCGTAAGCATTGCAACGCACACTGCATTTCTTGAAAGAAGTAAATTCGTTTGCCTCTTGTTTTTTTGTAAAGATTTGGGAAAATTTTGCTGAAGCTTTCGTTAGCAAGTTACAGACCATTTTTCCACTGCCTCGATAAAGGCAAAAAGTACTATTTCCAGCCAGTAATAATCCATTACGTTTGAGAAGTTCATCAAATATTTTTAGGTGAGCATCACTGATGGCTAAAGCTGATCCATTCTGGAACGAAGAGAATTCATTGTTAAAGTTTATGCTGTATGTCATGCTGCAATATGAGACATTATCACTGCTATATTCTGTCACGTTCAGTTATGCACAGGGTTAACACTGCATGGACGTAATCGTTTCACTAATGGTCAGCCCTAATTTTCAGACGTTGTCAAAAGGTTGAGGTGTTTCATTTAAGCAGAAGTAGTAAACGCGATTCATCTCATGTATTTGCCAACTTCTCATTTGCTCTATTTGCGCACCTCACCGCGTTTTTCGCCAAAACTTACAATTGTTGATAGAAGCGTTTAACTCGTATTCAAACCAACGTTTGCCAAAAGACAAAAGAGTAATATTTGTTTTAAACATCTATCGTTCCACGCGGAAGAGTGACTTTTGTTTCGTCTAAGTATAGCAAGGGGCATCAGTTCAGGTTAAGCGCAGAAATGTAAATGGTGGAAATAGTTTAAACGATGACAATCAAATACAGATGACTTTCTTTTAGCTCCAGAACGATTCGCTTGTTTACCAAGAGATTCTATTTACACTGAGTGACGAAAAACAAGGTGGAAAGGGAACGAGCAACCATACACCTACCGCTAGTTCAAACAGCGTAGGTGAAATGCAGCAGGCCATACGTGTTACCAATAGCTCGAAGGTGTACGCATAGGGCAGTANTGTTAGAANCAAATGGCACTTGCATGGCAAACGCCACACAAGAAGATTTTCATGAAGGTGTCAGTTTCGCAGGCATGACCAACAAAANATATACAATTGTATTTGATAGCTTCAGTACTTTTAGGAAATTACAATCAAAAGCTATTAGGTAAAAGTCTATTTCTTGCCATCGAAAGAGGTNACGTTTTTAACAGTACTTTNAGGTAATTACAATTAAAAGCTATTAGGTGAAAGTCTATTTCTTGCCATTAAANAGGCAGCGTTTTTAAGTTGCAGACAATTGATAGTNACTTATTATGTAAAAGTGTAATAGCATTGATTCAATTCAGATTGNATTTCTTAATTCTTTAATTAACTTAATAATTCCTNCGAATGATCAATCAAGTTCAACTGTCAATGAAGCAACCGAAAGTTTCAGGTAAGCTGCNACAACCACGAAAACAGGATGCTGGAAATAATATGCTGTTTTTCCAGCTCGTAAAAAGTGTTCTTGAATGGACACAAAAACGTTGGTAATGAACAGTATTTCCTGAGCAAACTTGTTTTCTTTGGCTGGAAACCAATCTTTTTCAGGTTGTTCAAACCTCTTAGGGAAACGTAGTGTAGCAGAAAAAATGGTTCCCATAAACAGTAAGCTTTTCATCTGGCTAAGCGTGAGGCAGGGAGAAATTTTTTCAGGTAGAAAGCAAGGCATTAGACTCCTATAATATGACGTCACATTTTCCTTAAAACAAGCAATCAAAATTTTATCCATGCCACTCAAATAACTTGTCTACAGTTGTCAATTACGCTGATCAAATCTTTTGTTTTCAAACCTTGCATGGAAAATTTCTGGCGATAAAGTATTAGCAAACTTGTGGAAAAGGAGAAAGTAAATCGAGCCAGAAACAGCGAGATAATGGTGACAGCGGGCAATACCTGGCTTTATTTGCTTTGCTGTGGCGTTCCTCCGCGGTTAGAAATTTAGCGTAGAGTGTGTTTGCAGACCGGGTGCGTTCTCCATGAAGTATAACGGCAGAGTTAATCATTAAAACAATTGCCAACCAGAGCGGTGTCATTTTGTGCTCTCTGAAATCTCGTTGTTGAGGATGTGCCTACTCCATAATGGTTAACTTTGACTGCTTGCCAGTTACGCTCTGAANAATCTTTTTGTTGAAAGAAGTGAAATACTGACCTGATGAACGTANAAATACNATCACATANATTAACCCTCTAGTTTTATGATTAGCAACCATTGCGTTTTCATCATATCGTCAATCAACTGCCGTTCTGCACGCAAATCCACTTCCCACCACTGATGAATGATTGTACCAATGTAGTGACTTATGGCGTAAGTAATTCATTTGAATTTTCAGGATCTGTAATTTCAAGGAAATTGTGGGACTCCAACGACTCTTATTTTTCTGACGAAACCATTGCAATCAAAGAAAGTAGCGTCATGCTTACGCAAACTGCACCTGCAAATCAGAAATCAACTGACGATTCAACCAATCANGAACCCCTGTGTAACAACCCTCTTAAGGAGGCTGCTTTGAAGGAACTGTGCAAAGTCACTGGNTACACGCTGAAGCAGGTAAAGATACTANTATCATTCATTCCGAGACTGAATCCGATCTAAGACGAGGAAATGCATTAGGTTTTATCCATTTTATCAGTGAAAACTCATCAAACTTTTGATAATGTCATTTATATTTTTAGGAAGGGTGTTTTGCTAACTCTGCATAGGCACTCAATTTCCAATAGCAAAGCGTCACGTTCCAGCAAGATCCATTGCGCAACAACCTACTCAAAAACGGTTTACTGGTTCACAAAACGCAAGCAAAATTCTTGAAATTGCACTCAAGAAAGTTTGTAGACTATAGTAGTATCGACACGCTTAAGTAGCCGCAGCAGCAGAGTTTTCCGGGATTTATATTCGAAAATAGCTGTCTATTAGAAATGGAGGAACGACTAGAAGTGTCTTTCAACATCAAGAAAGAACTAAAATCTTTTTTTCCGGAATGGATTGATAAGCACTTTATTCGTTTTGCAGAATTACAACTTTTTGCTGAAGCACTCTTACTACTTCTAAAAATAGATCATACTTAAGCGCTATTCCATGTAAAACTGTTTTCAGACGTGCTTTAATTTACGATTTGAGGGCAAATAGAGATGAATGTGTGCGGATGTTAAAACCAGCTGAAATATCTATATCAGAGTTGGAAATATTTTCTCTAAATAGAATTTAAAAAACTGATTAAAAAGATTTCGGTTAAATATATGCTTGTAAGAAACTTAGCGGTGAGCAGATTTTCAATCTAGCTATCAATTCGATTCTAATGTTGTACCTTCACATAAGAACGTTTTTTTTCTGTTGGCAATATTCTATCTGTACCTGCACGGAGGATTTCATTGTGGCTAAATTGCGGCTTTGCTTCGATTGTTTTTTTTCTTGCTGAGTCATTCTCCAGATTGTGGTTTCATTGTAGTTTTTCGCTGCCCTACTTCTTTCTTTCGGGGTGGTCCAGAACCCGAAAGCCACAATGGATTGGGGCCATTGTGCAGGTGTTTGCGAGAATTGTGACCGATGTTAGCCACGTTTCTGTGGACAGTCGCAGTCGAAAATGCGGAAATTAGAAACGCGTCGTGGACGCAGTTTTTGAGTGCTTGTACAGCTGACACTTGATTATATGGCCATTTTATTAGCATGTGTCAAGTTTTGACTAAAACAAAGAGTATTGGTCCTGGATGACTTCCGGTGTATCTCCAGCATGTGTTTTGTTACAGAAATCTTGTTGTTGTTGTCGTTTTGCTGTTTAGTGCGTTCGGAGTTTGCAAGAATTATGAGCAAGGTATTTTACGCTGTAGATAAAGAAATAAAAACTCGGCTAAACAAAAATGGAAAGCGGAGTGCTTGCTAAATCATGAACTGCAAAGTTGTATGAAAAAAAGGTTGATTTCATTATAAAAGTGAAAAACACCTATTGGTTTACGTGCAATGCCACACTACGTGCGTTGCGAAAACTTATTGTGAGAAATTAGCGAAAGGCATTGGCAGGAATAAAGCGAACTTGTGACTGACCTCGTTGTTGTTTTGTTTTTACCCACGTTAAGGAAAACGGTCAGAGAAAATACGGAGGTCCTCCGCCTGAATGGGATGATCCTGTTCCTGGGAAAGGCTGCGAAATATTTGTAGGAAAGTTGCCCAGAGACTTGTATGAGGACGAACTAGTGCCTGTTTTGGAAAAATGTGGTCGGTAAGAGCCGATTTTCAGTGTCAACTACTTTTTGTTTAATTAAGCAGAGATTTTCAAGTAAAATCTACAGGTTTTTTTCTTGTGGGGGGACCGTGGACTTGAAATTTGTCCCTTGCCCATGGTAAGTAATTTAAACGTCGTATAGCAGGAACATTCTTAGGTTGATTAGCATATTTCACAGCACAACAAGTATTAAACGCAAGATCTCAGTGCCATGGTGTAGTGATGCGAGGCCCTGAGGTAGTTGGTTCTTTTTTAGATGGCAAAAAATAAAAGATTACCCAATTTTCACTGGCCCCTAAATGGCAGCTTGGGCACCCTTGCTACGGCCCTGTCCTTGTTAGACATTGCACATACTGTAATATACAGCACTGTAGTTCGTATTATTAGTTTTGTGGAATCCCATGGGTTGGGATAGTCACGAGTTGCCATGAAATGGGATATGACCAGAGGCGTAATGAGGGGGATAAGGGGGCGCAATGCCCCGGGCGATGAATCATTATGGGGGCGCTGAATCACTACGGGGCGCGCCGAAAAGTCCTAACAATGTCCACAGTACTTTCTTCAACAGCAGATTTGCTTCCGAAAGACCTCAGGTTCGAACATGGGGGCGCCGAACTTGTTTCTTGCCCCGGGTTCCATCTAACTTCGTTACACCCCTGGATGGGACAGAAAAAAGTTTCCCTGGATTTGCATCCACTACTTTGGCAAACAACAGCCTGAACCATGACTACGTAACTCCAGTGGATAGACTCTTGCGTTCATTCATTTTTCTTTTATGGTCTTCTGAAAAGTCATCACTTTGTGACTTTACAAAATGCGACTTAAAACAAACCTCAACCTCGGGGAAAGGTGTGCTTTCAAACTAAATCGCATAAAAATGGGTACGATTTAAGAAATATGATAGTCCTTTAGCATAGGCATTTCTATGTTTAAAAGTAAAACACTGAATGCGATGTAAAACATTTGCGACAACATTTAGCTCCTATTCTTGCTCTTAAAAATTTAATGCTTCTTTCCTTTTTTGCTAAATCCGTTCCATGAAGGTCAGTATTGGACAATTAATTTGCCGTAGAGTGCTTTAATCTATTTCATTAGATTTTCCCAGCCATTACATTATTATCGCAAGCGTTACTCTGTAGTCATTTCGAACAGTAAAGCTGTTCATCAAAAGTCTCATTTTGTTCATTCAGTAAAATGAATCATCGAATGCCTGAAGTTAGAATAACTAAACGCTATTTACAAAGAAAGTTTCATCTGACTTATTGGGTGACTACAATTTTTCTAATTCAAGCCAGCACGGTTTGGATTTTTGTTTGACAAACTTTCAGATAATTGTCTTGACAATTTGAGTTTATCCTTGATTACAACAGCGTAGAACTTTGACGCCGGCTGTAAAAATATTTTCCTATCAAGTCGTCTGATATCCAACGAACTTTTATCTATACGGTATATAAAGTGAAGATCAAAAATCACGTCACAGTTTTTTGAAAAGAAGATTTTTCACTTCCTATGTTTCAGGCAAAATTTGTTTTCCGAAATTGGCCTCGTCGTTGACTGGACAGAATTTTTTTCTGTTGCTTGTGGCTGGTCTGGTGATCCAGCTCAAATAAGACATCGACAGGGACACGAACAAAAGCCGTGACTGTACCTTTGGTCATGCCGGAACGTATGGCCTCCTCAACTCGCTTTTCAACCACAGTCAGGTCATCACTTGTGGTCAGCGGACGCCCATCTTCGCTTGCTGTACACCATGACCCACCATGACCATTTTTGTAATGAATGTTGCAGTGGTGCCAGGCTATTATCAGCACCGTGCATGGCGCTCTCCTTTGCAATTATTCGTCAATACCGAAAACGAGGAAGAAAAGGCGGCATGTACCATTGCCCAAGTCTTCGACATCACCCGACCGAATTCAGTCCAACAGCTTGAGAAGCGTGTATAGTCTATCAAATTTACCAGTCAGCTCTTATCTGTCTTTGAAGAAGAAAAACAAAAGTTTCAAACTGTCTTACGGCAGTTTATTTCTCAGAGTTGAGATACAATTGGAATTCACGCTGCGAACAGAAATATGCCATCAAACTTTGTTAATTACGGAAGTATAAAACGTCGTTGTAGGTATCTATTCAGTAGATCTGGCTCACTGCACTCAGCATGTCCTTCAACCAAACATCCCTATATATATTTTTGTTTGTGAGCTAAAGGTAGCCAGGTTTGAATGCAAGACTTTCTGGTTAGAAACACTGTCCGTAAGCTTACGACATTGAACAGAATCAAACCCAATGTCTGCGACGAAGTCAGAAACTGTTGCACATCGATTCATTACAAATGCTTTCTCAAACCTTTGTGGTTCAAAATATATATCGCAAATTGAGTGCAACGAGGTCTCGTCACGTTTGCTTGTGTTCTAAGCCATAAAGTAACTACTTATAAAAAACATTACCAGTCGGTCTCGAAAATAAAGGTAAAAACTGTGTTTTAAACGAATTTACAGTAGGTCAACCGAATGTAACGTCATCACAAACAGAATCTGAAAAATGCAGTGTTGTGACTGATCCTGAGTGGTTAAGCAGCGCTTAGGCCAATCTGGATCAATTTTCCAATTTACTAATTGGTTCCCACCTAAATTCGGTAAATAAATCTCACATCCTAAGCTTAGAAGAGGATTTACCTCATAAGCGTTGTTGACATAAGAGGCCCTGCCTGTTGACTTAACATCTTACGAGTATGGTGCAAGGAGCAAACAAATCATAAGCGTCTCTAAATTTTTCGTGACCGTCTTCAGATGAGCGCCCAACCACCTGCAGTAAAAAGGCGTTAATCATGTTTCTTCCGAGGTTTGAGCTTCCAGGAAATCTTGTGATATGTCAATCATTGACCACCACGAATGCATGCCATGGCACGCCACTCGGAGATAAACCAAGTTTGAAAATGTTTGTTGCTAACATGCATCGCGCGCGGGCCCGCTACAATAAAGTTGGAATAAACTTTGACCTAGGCTAGATAATGGTAGCCTTTCATGGAGCGAACATTTTTCGCACAGTCATCCATTGCAAAGACAATTTCTTTTTTGTCACCATACTTCTGGCATCATTGCACCAAGAGAAGTTTACAAAAACAAGCATTTGAGAAAAGTTGGGCAAAAACTTTTTGTTTCTGTTTCAAGCTAGTGGTCTTGCAATGGTTAACCTTTGTCATCTCACTTGAAAAACAACAATTGTCCCACTGGTTTGGATCAAAATCAATATATTTCAATGATCCCAAACCTTTTCTCATATGTGGCGGCACACTCATAGTCTTTTCAAAATTCGGTGGCACACATCAACTAAAAATGTCAGTAAAAGTATATTCAGGTTAAAATTACACTGCGGCGCACCTAGCATTGTCTGGCGGCACACCAGTGCGCTGCAGCAAAACAGTTGAGGAGCACTGATAGTCTTGCCAGTAGTAAGTACCAAATTAAACTTGGCATAAAACTAGAGTTTTGAATAATCTCATTCAAATACCACCACTAAATTTGAGTCGCTGCCAGTTTAAAGGTCTCAATGCATCTTTTTTGTACCTCTTGCAGGATATATGAGCTGCGATTGATGATGGACTTCAACGGAAATAATCGTGGGTTTGCCTTTGTCAAGTATTGCGTCCAAGACGATGCTAAACGTGCTTTGAAAGAATTGAATAACTACGAGATCAGAAAAGGGAGACTTTTGGGCGTCTGCAAAAGTGTCGACAACTGCAGGTGTGTATCGGGGATGAGGGAATTAAAAATGTTCAATTCTTTTGACATGAAATCAGGGGAGTAGTGGGGTGGGAACGCGTTGGAACGGGAAACGCGTTCCCACACCTTTTTTCACTATATAACGTACGTTTCGCACTGCTGGTCAAAATCCTACAGTGAAACAGGTAGTAGCGCAGCCAAGACTTTTGTTCGGGAGGGGCCAGCTAATGACGTCGTCACCATTGACGTCGTCTTGAGTCCGACTGTTCCTTCCGTTTATTTTCTAGCAGTTGAAAATTGATGTAAAGTATCAGTAAACATCTTACCAAATTTTTTTTTCTGGGGAGGCCATGTCCTTTTTGACCTCATTCTGGCTGCGCCAC
>JGI24159J19872_10007752_pt1 | contig 14056 bp, 12 predicted proteins | sample Ectturendosymbi4_FD_19872 | JGI IMG/M metagenome (IMG submission 19872) | reverse complement strand
TTTTTTAATCTCTAAATCCAATGGGTCCTTGCCCCATCTTTCCGACGCCCATGGAGAAGTGGCGTACCATTGCTGATAATGCAAAATTAAAAAGCTGATTGACACCTTTACCTAAATCACAAGTAGATAATTTAGAAAAATATTTTACAAGTGCTTTTCCGAGGTGTAATTTATTGCGTTCAATTACACTTGACCCCGTCACTGCTTAGACTATTGCTGCAAGAACTCACGCTTACAGACTATAAGATGTTACTATCATTCCCAATGCGCGCAGTGAACTGGAAGAGAAGTTTAAAGTTCTTGAAGAAGAGTACGATAAAATCATGGAGGAAAGGCGACTTGCGCGCGAAGCTGAAGAAGCCAGAAGATTGGAACTTGAACATATGGAAAAGGTATATGGATACACTTTAAGCCAGATCAGTGTTTCGCGGTCGGCGCTCCTGAACGATTCGAAGTTAATTGTTCGAATTCAGTATCGCAGTTTTGAAAGTCAGGTGATGCTGATCATAGTAATAAAAATTTTATGGACTATTGTGAAAAGGACATTTGGATTATGAAGCCATAAAATATGTGGACAGTTTGTCGGGGATATTTTGTTCGTCGAGGTTTGGACTAAAAAATGTTTAAGATGTCAAATGTATGAATCAGAGTGGAGTCCAGGTCATCAGCGTCATTCGTGCTCATGGATTTCGCATAAGGTGCATATTTTAAAAAAGGTAAACTATGTGATCCACCCGGTAACGCTGATAAGTTTTACAAGACAAAATATATAGTTCCAATGCGAAAATTAGGTGCTTTATACATGAACTCTAGTCGTCCGGCAAACTCGTGTTAAATATTGTCGTACAGACTCTTCTTGTCGTTCAAGATGGTGCATTAACATTGCTCTATGACGTACGGTACGTAACNATTGATGAGAAGCTCTGAGGAGAACTCATCCATTATCACGCGAACGTCGCAGAACAATGGTAGTACCAGTTACTCTTCTACACGCCAGGCTTTCTTAATAACCCGAGTTAATAGACAGTTTGCCGCTCCTTCGAAATATGATCGTGTGAACGGAAACCTTCAAGCTCCGTAGAAACCAAAAAAAATAGAAGTATCAAGAGGACAATTCGGGGTCTGAGACTTTAAAGACTTATGAGCCCGAGTCAAGCTGTCGGGAAACGTTTGTTGCGTATATTTTTGAAACAAGTGACCCCGACCTCATAGATCAGGGGTTCCCAGCCTTTCTTTGACTATGTACCCCTTCAGTATTCAGACAGGTGAATGTGTAACACATATAATTTCTTAGGACAAAAATGCTGAGTAAAATAACAAAAATCCACTGAATTTTTAATAGAACTTCTTTTATATTTCAGAATATTTGGAAATAAATCATATATGTATACTTTTTCCCTTCTATTGCTAACCTTACATGTACCCCTAGGAATACATGTACTCCAGATAACCCCAGGCACCAAACGAAAAAATGCATTAACTGCAGCCACGCTCAATGAGTTAGTAACTGTACTTAGTGAAGATGGTGTTGGCGGAAACTCAGTAAGCAAGCAGGTATCGGTTCTGCATCGGATGAGTGTTAGAGTCGCCACTGGTAGAAATCAATATTTCAAGAGAAATATGGTCAATTATACCATCTTACTAAAAATCATTCTTTTCTACAGCTAAATTCCATTAACGTACTTTTCAGGCCGCCATCGTTGTGCAAGCGTTCTTTCGGGCTTACAAAGTGCGCAAGGCGCTCAAAGCCAAGGCCAAGAAAGGAGGCAAAGGAAAAGGCAAGAAAAAGAAGTGACACTTGTCTATTTTGTGCCCGTCGCACATTTTGCTTGTTGGAAAATTCATTCGTCAAGATAAACACTTATTTTCTAACCAACAGTCGATAAATGTTTTTGTTCGTCAGTGGCTTTGTGACGACTACGATTCTTTACATTTTATTTTTAACTGAATTTTCTATTCTGGCTGAAAACATCTGTCAGGAGAGAAGTCCTCGTATGGACTTCGTACAACAAAGATTAGACGTGTGCTGACGATGCGTCGTCAGAGATTGCTCTGTTTTGGTGCAAAGACGTTTCTTATGTCGCCCAATATAACAAGTGACCTTATTTGCTTGTAACTGACGCTCGTTCAATACGGAAAAGCTACCTTCGTTTGCAAGAACTTCTATGCAACTCTAAGCAGCCTTCAAAGATATTTAGGATTACAGGTGTATTTGGTAAATGTCGCGATTACATTTACACTTTCTGAGGATAGTGTAAACAACGGTCAGCGATAAAATCCAAAGTTCTCAATCGTAGTACGGACAGTTTCTACCAGTTTATTTTCGTAACAGAGCAACCGACAGCTGACTGCGTATACCTCACGTCGGATATGAAGAAACGGTACACTGAAGGTTAGTTTTAAGCAGTTCGAAACAACTGATTGCCACTGCAGGCCGTCGAAACAAGCTGTGGCTTTCACATGTTTTGTTGCATTCGTGCCTTGCACGATATTACCCGTGTCGCCTTCCGGTCTGAACGAGTTGTCATGCGAGTGTAGGACGATCGCTTGCAACGCACGAAAACGCCGAATGCTCCTGTTCATCGTGCTAGAGCAACGTGGGAGTTGACTGCTGGTGGGATGACCGCCAAATTTCCCGGTCAACAACTCGTTCAGATGCATCTCCAAATATTTCACCACGTCGTCGCTGCTGCCATTGTTTCACCACCTCAACGGTGGTTACCTTCCTTCATTTCGCATGGTGACCACTTCTTATGCCGTGAATACTGAACGACCTTCCGGTACAAACCAGATTTTCTTCTTCATTCTCTCAAAAGAAATCCGACGCTTTCTGTCTTGTTTTGGTCGGAATATTGAGAAGATTATCAGTGATATTCGCCGTTGGGGCTCCCTGTACAACACACGCTGCATTATGCGATGCTACCCATAGAAAAAACTTACTAATTTTATTATAAATTGCAGATCAAGAAATATAAAACATTTATTCACGGCAAGATTTTACTGTTTCAGTTAGAACAGATCGGAATCTGCAACGCTTCTGATTTGCCATTTGGGGAGCCAATTCAAAACTGACCCATCCAAAGCCTAGTGGCAAACAACCACCTTTCTCTGGCGAAATTACACTGTGTTTTCGCTATAATGACCAGCTCTTTCTAGCCTCCCTGCTAGTTATTTAAACTAACTGGGCAGCTAACAGACTTTCAGCTTGTTGTATCGCAAAACTACGACTCACTTCGTTGAGATGTGGTTCACAACTGTGAAAGATAATCGCGGTAAATAAAATACATGTGCTGAGACCAGATACAAACACAGACTTGCACAACCTTGGGCGTTTTCCTTGAATTTGGAGTGGGGGTCTTCGCAACTGGCGTTTCGTTTCCGCGCCGAGATCTCTGCGAGGGTGTTGGAGTGTAGCTCGCTTTTAAAGCCTTGTCAGTTCCTAAATAAATGACAGTTAGTAGAAGGCAAAACTAAGTGGAAGCACTGCGTTGTTTAAAAGCTATTAGCAGACTTCAGAAGGTTAGGTTACGCCTCACTGACGCATTCCTCAAAAAATATTTTTTCCGAATTCACCAGAAGTGGAATGCAGCAACACAGCTCGTTTTCACGCTAATAGATCGACCGTATGTACTGTTTCACAACACAACAGCACAACTTGAAAGTAAAAAATTCAACATGAGGCTCCACTGCGCACTTCGTGAGGCGCTAGAGTCCAATGATACGCGTGGCTATGAGCAGCAAAAGTACATTAAAAAACACTCAAAACTGCAGAAACGGATTAAGCGTTAACGGAGGTCTAAGGCTAAGTAAATCTAACTAAAAGTGTTTACTGTTACATCGAGAAAGCAGAATGTTGGGGCGGATTGTCATAAACCTACCATGCGGCCGGCAATGAAACGAGAAGTTGCATCGACTGCAGTTAAAACCAACAACCTGCAAATGCTTCAGAAGTAATCGATGCGAAGCTGCGAAGTTTGCCTTTTCGATACATTAGTGTTATTCTATGGTTTTGCTTTCAGCGCTGAGCAACCCATCAACATAGCTTAACACGGCAAGGTGGAATTTCACGGTCGCATTTGAAATACACATTGTAACCTACATGCGCGTGATTGTAATACAGTATTTCTTAGCGAAACGAATAAAACACACATAAAGGTATTCAATACCAACCTAAGTTAAACTTTCTGTTTACAAGCCGTCGTGCTGCAGGAGACAACGTACTGATACGTTCGGAGCTCATCACTGAACCGGTGCGCGGCGTTCCAAGAACGCTGGCTTTCATTTGTTTCAATGCAGCTTCCTTCTTGGCTCTGCAGTCAAACGTTTACACAATGCTGGGCGTTTCATTTTAGTAAAACTTAATCAGACAATGAAGCAAGACAACGGCATCCACCTCTTCTTTTTCGTGTTTGCATCCACCATTCTGTGCGTCAATCTGTCTCTTTCGCTTTCATCCGGAAATCGGAAAGACGGCCCCGGAGTGAACGCGTCCAACCTCCCCGGAGTGCTTTCAATTTCGCCCCAGGTCATCAAAGGTGATTCGTTGACACCTAAAGGCAGCCAATATAGATGCACGCCTTTAGTATTTTCGTGAGGATATCAGCTGATTGTAAGGTTAGAAACCTACAGCGCAGGGTACGTTGCGCGATTTTCAACTAGAAACCCAAAATGACAGTTTCCAATGGAGGTAAATCGTGGATTGATCAGTGGGCAAGACTTGCGACAAAAAGAAATGTCGCAAAATGAGCCACGCATTTCATGTAATTTTCATATCACAACCGCGAAAATATACACAAGAAAAATAATGATCAAAACATATGAAGGCAACGGTAGAATTCAGTAAAGTTCAGTTTTCTGTCCACTTGTGATGCTGGTATTTATTCACGAAACGCCTGGATCATTTTTTCAATTTATGTTTTGGCCGCTACTTTTGTTGTGAAAGTTTTTAGGACTTCCGTTTGTCAAGTACAAAAAATACATCTCGACACTTCTCACAACACTACACATCGTAACGATTCAAAATGGACTAAATACTAAGTCTACAACATCTAGTAATCGCTCTCTTCGAACCTGGCATTGGTGAAGGCGTTGCAACAAATCCATAGCCTCCGACTCGGGGAGACTCCATTGGAATGATAGACTTTCCATCAGGACCAACTTTTTCTCCTTTGAACACTTTGCTTTCAGATGCAGCCTGGGCTAGCGCTGCTTTGCTGGCATCATTGCTGAATGGATCAGAAGCAAAACGCGTGTTTTTGTGTTCAATCAAGCGAGGTTTTTTAAAAACTCCATCGTTCGGGTCGTTGATTCCTACAAACATAATTCGTATGAGATTGGACGTTTTGCCAACAAAAAATACACAAATCGTTTGGTTACAGTAATAGTCACTCACCTTCAGGATAATACATCAAAGCATTTTTGTTTTTATACTCCCACGTGTGAACGGGAGTAACAAGCCTTTTATTTGCTTGGTCCACTTCCGACGTGGTCTAGATACACAACAGCAATGGTGATAGCAATTTATATTTTCGAAACTTTTACGGCAGTCATGGCAACTAACCTCTGTCGATTTCCCATCTCCAATGGCAAGAGGCTGCGACGAAGAACCTTCAAGTTGCAAAATGTTCTTTGTCGTCTCAGCGTGCCGCTTTTCCGCTTCGTACAACCACCCATGTTTGTCGCGACGGGCTTGCTCCGTTCTGCGATACCAACTTAGTCTCGGTCAACTTACGCAATCGATCTCCTAAACTACAAACCAGATTACTGTTATGTGGGAAAATGTTTCTCAGGCCGCCTTCCACACAGGCCCGTAACTAGGGGCAGCAGGGGGCTTCTCCCCCTGGAAAAATGTGTTGGACATAGTTTCAAAAAAATGTCGGCCCCTCAGAAAACTCTTCGCCCCCCGTAGTGTCCCAAGCTGGTTATGGGCCCGCTTCCACAAAAAATATAAATACGAAACAAAAGTCGCCTGCCTTTCCATGATTCCATCAAACGATTCATTATCTTCGCTGGTGTATTTTGACAGAAATTTGTCGAGGCCCACTTCTTGATCCTTTTGCTTCACTTCCGGTGCTGAGACCGCGTCCGCTATTGCGGTTTCATATCTGGCACAAATAGGGTATGGTGACTTTAACAGCTTGCCTACACACAAAGAAAACCGTGTAGAAAATAATCTGTTTTATTTACAGCACGAATCAACCAGTACAGAAAGTACCCAAAATTATTGTTAGTGTTGTTCTTCTGCTGACTCTTCTCCAACGTGGGTCTCTTCTCTTCAACACAAGGTGTTTCAAACGCTGCTGGAGAAGGTAAAGGGGTGCTACCTGAGGAAGGCAGTTATTATACATGCTTTCTCTAACAAATTGAACGAAACAATTTACTGAACCGAGTCACTGAAAAGCATAAAATATGTTATGAATTGCAATGCATTTAACAGCTTTGTGGCAACAGTTATCCATTATATGCGAGCTTGTCAAATATCCACGCGATGAATAAGCCACAACAAAAAAGTTCCGGTTGTGTACTATTCAGAGCAGATGTAACCATTAGTACTGTACAACTCGCTTGAGGTTGTGTGAAAAAAATTTCTTATGGTAAACAAAGCAAATTCATCTTCATATGGACTTCCCAGCAAGTTTTTTTAATTCAGTGTAATATTACACTTTATGAAACAAGTTTTATATTTATAAAACAAAATGTTATTAAAAAAAACGGAAACTGTCCACTGGTTACCAAGTCTACGCTTACCATTAGTATGCTACTTCTGTAACTTGCAAAAAATGTGTGAAGTGCAAAGATTACTGTTTTCACAAGTACAAATAGCAAACATTTTCATACAACCTATGAGAGTCCCAGGTCGGCTTCCAGAAGGCTCAACAGCAGCATACTTTAAAGCAATTTGGCGCATTTTTTCAAAATCCTTCTTTTCTTCTGCATCCAAGTATTCCTTCTGGTCCGTAAGTTGCTCATGGTCAGGGAAAAAGTCTCGAACTATAATCTTCTCCACATGCTGAAAAATATGCAAACAGATAATTTTCTTCTGTTTCCCTACCAATGGAATAAAGCAGCAAACAAAAGATAACCAGTAGAAATTGTATATGCACAATCTACTAATGAAATCAAATTAACACATGCTTCAATTAATGTCCATGACTCTACAAAAAGAGAACACACACATGACATTAAACATATAAATTTCAGTTCCATTAGATAGCATTAGTACTTCAGCTCTACTGATCATTAGTACTTAAGCTTTACTTTAGGTCAAGTAGATCATAATCTATTCATTATTATCAATGACCAAGTACCAGTGTATTGAGTAGCTGTAAGTCCATGAAATTTAGACATATGTCAAAATTGCATCATTTGATTTTACGCATTGGTTTAATGCGTCAAGAATTCATACAAAGTGGGAACCACAGGCTGAGACGTATACCGTATTTACTTGATTGTTAGCCATCCTTGTTTGTAGGCCACACCAAATGGTGTTTAAAAATTAATGCAAGCCACCCTTGATTGTAAGCCGCGCTTGAACATAAGATACCTAAGATTCTGAGATACATTCGCGTTCTTGGCAACCCGGTAATGATGCTTACACCACTACAACTTCCTTCTGTTCATCATAATCCCTCCTGTGACAGATGTGCATGTGATGCTGAAGAGAATAGAATGTGAAGAGAGTTTCGTTCACAAAACGTAGCCAAGAAAAGTTTGAGCGTCATCTATACCTTTCGATAAGGTAAAGAAATAAAAAATGTAAGCCGTCCTTGATTTTACGCCGCATGAAATGATGATTTAAGAAATTTATAAGCCACGGCTTACAATCGAATAAATACAGTATATTGGATAAATGCATAAAATATTCTGGCAAATTCCATATGTGATTAGCCAATTTCATCTGTATTACAAACTTGCAAAGCAATCTAAAATCAGTCAGATTCAGGACAATTTCACAGACTCTTGACTCCACTGATCCAAACTTCAACGCCACAGCCCTGATCTACACAGAAAATTTCTTGCTATGTGTGAGTGTGGGATGCAAGTCAAATGGGCTACCATGGAAGATTAAGGTAAGTGTTTTTCAAGTTATAAGTTTTTTCCCTGAAATGAACGAATGTACAAAGCAAATGGCCTACCAACATGACAGATGCCATAACAAATTCTTGTAGTTGTAATTACTGTTTTATGTGACATATCTAGACTGCATCAGTGATGAGTAGGTGATAGCCTGCAAATCTTACACTTAAAACACCTCTTACAGTAGAATGCAACCACAAAAACATTGAAAACAATCAACACTAAGAATATGGATAAATTTTCTTAAAAATTAGTCGCACTCTCTTTTAGTCATAAAAACAGTAATTCTGCAAAGTACGCTATAAATAACAATGTCCCACTGAAATGTCTTTGAACCATGACGATGACCTCAAAACCAATAAGCTTGCCTACCAGAGATGAACATGCCTAATGCATCAGGCTGTTTATAATTTTCAAACTTATATTCACAGAACACATCCTTCAGTGATATCATCACGAATGAAATAAAATTTGTTCAATTATATGAATGACTCTTCACTCAAATTCGAAAACAATTTAAATTTTTTTTCTTTGGTTTTTAGACATCATCAAAATAAAACAGAGTTTAGATATGGTAGCAACATACTTCAGTGTACGTTTCTTCATCAAGGACTTGCTTCTTTGCATATTTCAGATAGTTTAAATTTCCATTATCTGTTTTTGCAACAATTGCTTTGTTCATTCTTGGACTACTCCACAAAATAATGCAACAAACTGAGAACACAACTTTAGCCTACGCTTAAAAACAAATGCAGAACAAGTTTAATGGACCACAGCAATAATTTTTTGGCACAATCATAGTATAACAAAATTGGAAGTTAGATAGTGAATTTAAATAATGGAAAATTATTCTTATCTTTCCATCTGATAATATCATTGGTGATGCTATGAAACAGTGGTGTCACTAAGTAAAGTTGCAAACAATTTGGTGACAATGCCGTCACAATGTCATGAGGCATGACCTGCCTGCCAAAGTTCATAACTTTTTTGGGATTGCCAGTCATGCAACAATGTCCTCTTTTATGTCACATGATGTACCACAATTGACATGTTACACAATGTATGCAAAACACAATCACTCTACTAAACTAATTCATAGATATGGAAAACAAGAAAACTATTCCAACAGTAGCAATGCGAAAAATGTTCTCTCCATTCAAGTTGACCTACTGCATTAAGCAGTACATTGCATATTACAAAGTGCTTCGTATTGCTATCAGTGTTAAAATAAAACAAGCACACTTTCCACATTCAGGTTGTCATAGCAACTAATCTACTTTATTGGCCTACGATCCTGTTACCAGGTTTCCTGCACATCTGCTCAATCTGCTTGGTGTACCATCCGAGAGAAAAAGATAATTTTTGTTTGCTTCCAGTTTAATCTGAAGCAGGATAGCTTACATCAAGGATGGGAACCTGTTTACTACCACATGCCACATGAGTTTGATTTTTATGAAAATTCTATCTTTATCTTCTTTAACACTTTCAGTGTGGGGTGACACACCTGTACATCATGTGTTTTTATAGAACAGATATGGGTGGACATACTAATATGTCTTTGGCCTCTATTTGATACTGAATGTCATCTTTTTCTTGTGAAAGTTTGTACATTTATACACAAAATCTGTGAAGAGAAATAGCACATTAAATAATGGAAACACTTATTTAGGCTTCAATTACAAGGTGTTTTGTTTAATATATATGGTAAACTCTCATCAACAGCTTTGTGTCCAGCTTGTTTTCACATGGGAAGACACCTGGTACTGAAGTGCTAAGATTCCACTATAAAATCTACGGGTCAAATCTACTAATACAATGAAGGTTGAAAACAACATATATGGGTATATCACACAATACAAAATCACATTCAGTGCAGAATTTATCTGGCTCCACAAACAGCCGTAACAATTGGCTGAAATTCATACATGGAAAGCAATGGCATGCTGCAAGTCTTTTCAACAACACTCACAAAATCTAGATGCAAAATAGCTTTTATGACATAACGCTGAACAGGAGACACTACTGAACACACTCCCTTCAAGAAAAATGAGAGTGGGATTTGACTTGTCAGATGTGGAGAATGCCTTTCATGAACTATTGTAAAATAATCACAAGACTGCAAAGATATATTGCAGGCAGCTGACTACTGCAGCTGTGTCTAACCCAAATGGCTTACTAAGCCAAAAGTTATGTCAACTTAACCAGGCCGCACACTGAATGACATATTAATGAGGGCCGCACATTGAACGCAGTGCAGGGATGTAACAAGGAGGCAAGGAGGTGCAATTCCCCAGGTGCCGAGTCATTATGAGGGTGCCAAATCACCGTGGGGGCACCGAATTGCTGCAGGGGACACCGAAAAGTCCCAACAATGTCAAAAGTACCATCTTCAATACACTACATTTGCTTCCGAAAGACCTGTTTTGAACATGGGGCACCAAACTTACTTCTTGCCCCAGGCGCCACCTAACCTCATTACGCCCCTGAGTGAATAGCTTACTTTGATCTTGGCAAACTAAATTTAGCTTTAGCATGGGAATCCTAACTGTAATGCTAACAGATGTGATAAAGTGGCACTGAGAACCACCTGCATCAAAATTGTCATTATGAAGATTATCAAAATAAGGAGAGGTTGACAGTATGTACGATACTTTTACTACAGCGAAACCCTAACTGGGACACACAAACCCTTTGACAGGGTCGCGGGTTGGACATAGCTGGACTACTGCAAAGTTCTGTGTGCCAGCTTGGAATCAAACATAAAGGCAGCTATACATTCTGTACAAAACAGTGCCCCACAAGAGGGCTAGTGAAGATCTCCTGTTGGTAGATGCTGAAAACGCATTGATAGAAAATATGAAACAGCCCCCACTCAATCTACACTGACTTTTACAACAGCTACAACACCCCAGCCAAACACACAAACAAGGTGGTTTGGCATGCTATTGGCAGAGGGAAATAATCCAAGGGGATAGTATGGCAATGTACCTTATCTCCACATAATAACTGATACCTGAACTGAGGGAATAATCCAAGGGGATAGTATGGCAATGTACCTTATCTCCACATAATAACTGATACCTGAACTCAGCAAAGCCACTACAACTGTAAAACACGTATTGTTTGCAGATGATAGCTTAGTGATTGGATCAGTTGGGTTTGTTGCCAATAGCACCAAATAGACGAGATTCTAACACCAGGCAGTAGCTATATAAACAAAATGCAACATATTGGAAGTCGAAAGTATAAGACATAGTTGAATAGAACTAATAAATAGAATAGACTCTGCAACGCAGCATATTGAAAGTGCTAAATTGAAGAGGTAGTTGAGCACAGCACCGAATAGGTTATACTTCTTCTTTTGAGCAAGTTCTTCTATCCACTGCTTGGCCGTGCTAGATTTAGGGCCAGGTGTTGAGCAGCCGTTCAGTTGTCGTATTGTCCAGAACTGTCAGGCCGTGTAGTCCATGAGGTCGATGGATTGGACATTGGAGGACAACATGGTCGACGGTTTGTTCTTCTGTGCCACACTCACAGGTCGCAGAGGAGGCCATACCCCATTTGTACAAGCAGGAGTGGAAACGCCCAACACCAGTACGGAGGCGGTTAAGTCAGACCAAGGCTCTTCTTGGGAGGGTCACTCTAGGAGGGTGGGTACCAGTGTCTGGAATGAAGATGAGGAGTCTTGTGGGGTTGTCCACCCACTCCGCATTCCATTGGTGATCCACCCAGGGCACCGCACGTATGTTGTTGTTGTCAGAAAAACTGATGGGTTGTTGTGCGGCAGGTAGAAATGGGTGTCTCGATTTGAGGCGCCGTGCATTTGCACTCGATGGACAGGTGAGTGCTGAGTGGAGCAGGTTTCCAGGCTCCATGGCATGGCGTCCTAGAGACAGTGTGGCTCCATTGCGACAAAGCTCAGCAGGTTGGATGCCTGCGAGGATTGGAAGGCTATCTGCTGGTGTAGGATGCAGGCATCCAGTCACAATTCGCAAGGCGTCGTTGATGGTGGGGTCGATGAGGTGGGTATGAGCACTGCGGCACCAAACCGGAGCACAGTACTCTGCAGTTGAATGCACTAGGGCTGGGATGGCTGCATGCAGCATTGTTGCTCCAGCACCCCAGCCGGAGCCAGCAAGCAGCCTAAGGAGTGCGATGCATGATCTTAGCTTTTTGCAAAGTGATTCAAGGTGTCAACGATACGTGAGCAACCTGTCCACCATTACCTCGAGGTATTTGGGCTCGGAGCAGAAGGGCAGGGTTTTGTTGTTGAAGTTGACTTTAAGCTCACGTTTGGCTTCCTTGTTGTTGAGATGGAAGACTGCCGACACCGTTTTTGTAGTGCTGAGCTTTTGGTTCCAAGTCTGGAGGTATTCACCTTAACGTTGCCATGCCCTTGCTCAGGGCCCCTTCCACTGCCTACCAATCTCCATCAGCATGAATGATTGCTAGGTCGTCAGCATATGTATACTTTCTGGAGATGGTGTTTGGCAGGTCAGAGATGTAGATGTTGAAGAAAAGGGGCACCAGGACAGATCCCTGTGGGACACCGTTATTGAGGCGTAATAACCTGCTCGTTTTGCCATTTCCGGTGGTGTGGGTGAAGCTGCGATTGTCAACCACCTCCATGATCACGTGGACCATGTGTCTATCGGGCAGCAATCGCAGCAGCTTGCAGGTGAGGCCACGGTGCCATACAGTATCGTAGGCTGCTGTGAGGTCGACAAACACAGCTTCGGCTTCTTTTTAGCTGAAAAGCTATCCTCGATGTCCTGTGTCAACAGGGTGACTTGGTCTCCGGCTCACTTCCCGTGTCAAAACCCTGCCTGCTCCTGTAGGAGCAGTGGGTCGATGATTGGTTCAACATGAGCGTAGATGAGTCTTTCGAGGATTTTAACCCTTTAACGACCGCACGAGCCAATAAATTGGCTCCCTCTTTTTTGGCCATAAATCGCCAGCTGCTAGAGCTAGAAAGCTGTTCAAACCCTCTACAGATTCAGCATATCTTCTAGTTGACATCAACAAAAAAAAATTTTGTTTTGGCGTTAGTTGGGGCGAACGTCACCAGTGGGGGTGTTTTTGCATTTTTTTGGCCACCTTTACCTGGCCCTGGGCCCCAACCAATTGACCCATTTCTTTGGCTTAAGTTTTTTTCAGAAAATAGGCAAAAATCCACGTCTTTAGAGCCCTTGAATGACTTTCTAACATATCTGTAGCCAAAATTATGGATAAAAAAATAAAAATTGTTGAAAATTTCTGCACCCACAAACCCCAATTTGGGTTGGAACACACCCCTTCTCTATATGGACAATACTCGTCAGTGGATCGAGCTAGAGAGCTGTTCAAATCTGCTTTGAATCAGGAAAGACTTGTAGTTTAGACTGAAAATAACAATTTTCACTGTGCGATTTCAGCCTTTCTGGCCATGTTTACAAAACCACAGGATGTTTTGACAGGTCTGTCAAAACAATCCATGACATCAACGTCCCGTGGGAGTTCAAAAATCAAGCCGAATCACTGGCACGAGATTTAAATGCATTCTAAGCTATAGTACGAGCTTTTAGAGGGTTTGATGGACATTCTAGCGTTTCTAGTTGATAAGTTATGGCAAAAATGGTAGAATATTAATTGGGGAAATCCCCACTAATCCTTGCTAATCCCTGGGAGTTTCCTGTCATATTTGGAATATTTTTGGCATAACCTTTGAACCAGAAACACTAGAAACTCAATCATGGGCTCTGAAAACACGTATTCTCGATTAGAAACCAAAAATATTGGCGCGTTGGATCGGATGATGACATCATAAAATTAACCAAAAAACATACCCCTGTCATGATCCCAGTGGCCCAAAACCCCCCACCCAAACTAATTTTTTTTTTTTTATTCTAAACTACACGACGCCACTAGTCATTACAGGGTTTGAACAGCTCTCTAGCTCAATCTGCTGCCGAGTTATAGCTGGCCAAAGTTTTCCCTGAAA
>JGI24159J19872_10007751_pt1 | contig 14057 bp, 7 predicted proteins | sample Ectturendosymbi4_FD_19872 | JGI IMG/M metagenome (IMG submission 19872) | reverse complement strand
AGTTTCCAATGAAAACTTAAGCGAAACACTTTGGCCTAGCGGTTGGGCCCTAGGCCAGGCAACATGAGCCAAAATGACCCTAAAACTACACTTATGACGTCAGTCACAAAAAATCCGCACACCCCAACCAAAAAATTTTTTTCGAGTGCAATCTACTAGACTGGCTGATCTGTTTGAGCCCTTGAACAACTCTCTAGGACAATCGATGGAGGAGCTATGGCGTTGGTAAGGCAACCGAAAACTGTTGTTTTTTAGGCCAAAATCTACGTACGAATATATTGTAGACCGGTTCTCAAAGTCTTAACACGTTCGCTGCCAATGTATGACCATATCGTACTTGGAAATCAGGCTAAAATCAAGCATATTTCAGTTGTCTTACCAACTGCCTAGCTCCTCAGCTGACTGCACTAGAGAGCTGTTCAAGCCCTCAAAAGACTTGGCAAGTCTTTGAGTTGGCAATAACAAAATATTTTTATGGTTTTGGGTTTCGTTTTTTTCTGAGTGACATAAGTGAGGTAGGTTTTTGGCCATTTTGGCTCATGTTACCCTGTCTAGGGCCCAACTGTTAGATGCAAGTTTTTGCTCAAGTTTTAATTGGAAACTAAGCGAGAGTCTGAGTCTTTTGAGCCCTTGATCAACTTTCTAGCATTTCTGGTTCAAAAGCTTTGGCCAAGAATAAACAAAATAATTAATTATCTAATTGTGGTATTAAGTAGTTATTTTGTTGTTTTTAGTAGAGGTAGACTGATATATCAGCCTGGCCGATATATCGGGCTGATATTTAGGTTTTACCGATATATCGGTATCAGCCAAACCTGCTGATTTTATCAGCGCAATAGGTGTTGACAAAATGTTGTTGCATTCCTCATGCATCCAGACAACTTGCACTAGAAAGCACAACAAACCAGGTCAAGACATTTATCTGGCAACAACGCTAGCAGTTGTGTTTTCATAAACAAGCAGACAAGATGAACCATGAAGCACAAATCGGCCATTGCAGCAGAAACGAAAGCATCATCATCAATCAGATTAATTGAAAATGATAGCAAAATATTGAAATTACTGCAATTTGAAATATTTTAGCTCATAAATCCTGATTTCTGCAGTTTTTGAAGAAATGGTAAGGCATAGAATACATTATATTTTTGATAGTGAAGATAATGAAGCAGACAACAAGATTTTTAAAAATTTGGAAATGTCGTTATCGGCTCCCAAAAAAACATATTGGTTGATCTCTAGTTTGTAGGTCATCACTTTTGAATCCGAAACCCCTGCAAGTCATCCAAAGTATCAAAAGACCCAGGTTTTAGCTTAGTTTCCAATAAAAACTTGAGCAAAATACTACCATCTGGCGGTTTGGACCTAGGTATGAAGTGGGCCAAAAAGGTCTAAAACTACTCCACTTATGACGTCACTCATAAAAAACTCGAAACCAAAAAACTTTTTGAAATTTGTCTGATTATATGAAGAGTATTGATTTTTCCAATAATATTAAACGTTTACTAATGCAACATACCTGGCTTTGCCAAGTAAGAAGAGCCCCCTCACTTTCGTGTAGCATTAGATGCTCTGTATAGGACTTATTTTCCAATTTGACATTTATTAACTCATATTACAAGTGAATCCTTGTGGGTGAGATATTCGGTGCGTTTCATGCTCAATGTGTCTTAACTGTCTTGTGAAAAATATTTTGTGTGTTTATGATTCCTGTAGATGCTTTGTACTGCATTGGTAACAATAGGGCATCTTGAAAACCTTAGTCAAGCACTAAACTTCACCCCATTATGCATGATTTTTGTGTCCACCTCGATTTCACATCTTTTAGAGCCTGAAATTTGCACCTTGTGTTACTCATTGTTTTTTCAACTTCCAAGAATTGTTGGTATCAACAAATAGAAGACAGGCTAACGAAAATTAGACAAATCGTATGGGTGTATTTAAAAAACAAGGATATTATTCATTGTCAACATGTCATAAGTCAGGGGTGGGGAACCTGTGGCCCGGATGAACATTTGATATGGCCCGCATCAGAATTTTCGTTACCCATGTTAGAGTACCACATCGCATCAAAACAAAGCTCCATGACAAGCAGGTACTTAGATAGTACTTTAAGAGTAGTCACTCTTCCTCATAGCTAGACAAAGGTAGAGTTATTAATTGATTTTGTGGCCTGCCAGTGATGATGCACGATTCATGCGGCCCATGATAGTGAATGTCATAAGTCATGATATTTTGATATTTATATATAATCATTAAGTGTTGCATGAACAAATCATTTAACTACCTTGTTAGTAATATTGATACTGTGGGACATGGTCTTTTAATTCAGTCTCCATCTCATATTGTATGGCAACCCATTTTTATATTAAAGCAGGGGTGGGGAACATACAAACCACATGCATCAGAGTTTTCCCTACCCAAATTAGAGCACAACTTTGTGTCAAACAAAATCTCAAGATATATACATACTTAAACAATAAGTCAAAGAAAATCTTTCCTCTGATTTTTTTCTCTTTCTTGTCAACTTTTCAAAGTAAAATTATCATTATATTTTTTATCATCCATTATTCACGTGGCCCATCATAGTGAATAGGCTCCTCACCACTGTATTAAATCCTGAGGTTCAGCATCATTAACTTCGCATAAAGCTTTGTTTAGCAGATGTTTGAAATGTTATGATTTCGACCAGTGGTTCCCAACTGGGGCACCCTGGGGTGTCATTTACAATACCCAGGGTGCCGCGAGCTAATATGTTTTTCAGTTTGTCACTAAAGATATTTTGAAAATGTCACCAAACTTCAAAACAAATTGTTGTGGGTTCGCCACTAAGTGCCACAATTTATATTTCTCTTTTTTAGGGTGCCGCAAGCCTAAAAAGGTTGGGAAACACTGATTTAGACAAAAACAGTGTGCTTTTACTGCTTACCGCGGCTAGCATGTGTGGAAAGTTTCAAGATTTCTTTTTCTGCTAAAATATGCTAAAAAAGTTATGTTCTGAGCACCAATCTCTATGTAAAAGCTTACTATATATTTTTTGTTTAGGGTGAATATGAAATGGAATTTTCTGAATTTATCTTGACCCCCAAAGTTGAGGGAGCTACTTTAGAAACAAAATCTGGATCAGTTCCTGTAACTGCTTGTCTCACTGGGCACCATCTGATATTATATTCGCATGATGGAAAAAATGATGAGCTTTGGATATTGCATAAGAATGTTGATTCTGTAGAAAAAAGGTTTTCTACAGACAGAACAACTCTAGTATTAAAATGCAAAGATCTGACAGACCATCATATTTGCATGCCTTTTGCTGAAGATGCAAACAATGTCAGCGAATCAATTCAAGCGCTATCTGAATTGAAGAGAGTCAGTGCCTTATATCCATTTTTCTACAAACCAAAATTTACTTATCATGAAGATGGTTATGACTTATTTTGTCCAGAAACTCAAATATCTAGTGTGCTTGAAAAGTCTGATCAATGGAGGCTATCCAGTATAAATCTTCACTTTGGAACTTGTCCAACCTATCCCTCACAGTTGATTGTTCCCAAAGCTGTTGATGATGAAATTATACGCCGTTCTGCTCAATTTCGTCAAGGTGGTAGATTTCCTATTCTGAGCTACTTGCATACTAACGGGCGGGTCATAATGAGATGTGGGCAGCCAATGACTGGACAAAACCAGAGACGATGTAAAGAAGATGAAAAGTTGGTAAACACTGTTTTAGGTTCTTCTCACAGAGGATATATTTTGGATACAAGATCCCCTCAAGTTGCACTACAGGCCCGATCAAAAGGTGGTGGTTGTGAAACAGAGTTCAATTACCCACAGTGGCGAAAGTTTCATAACAACTTGCAAAAATTCACTGTGTATCATGATAGCTTTGTCAGAATAGTTGAGGCATGTCAGGAATTATCTGCAACTGGTGAAAAGTGGCACAATAAGTTTGAAGGAAGTGGATGGATGTCTCATGTTAAAGATGTGCTTTCAGCTGCTTGTTTGGTTGCACAGTGTGTGGATAGGGAAGGAGCTTCTGTTCTTGTGCATGGATCAGAAGGCTTAGATTCTACTTTGCTGGTGACTTCCTTAGCTCAGGTTGTTTTGAATCCGGAATGTCGCACACTGCGTGGTTTTCTGAGTCTCATCGATTCTGAATGGATCCAAGCAGGTTACCCCTTTGCTGACAGATGCTTTCATTTGGTGTATAGTGATGGAAAATCAAAATCAGAAGCACCTTCTTTTCTGTTGTTTTTGGACTGTGTACACCAGCTGCACATTCAGTTTCCATTATCCTTTGAATTTACCACTTGTCTCCTCTTAGAACTCCACAAGCATACCTATGCTTCAAATTTTGGGACATTTCTTTGTAACAGTGAAATGGAGAGGCGCCAACATAAAGTACGCACCAGAACAGTATCACTTTGGTCATATATCCTTTCTGAAACCTGCTTGCCTCAGTTTTTGAACCCTTTTTATCAAAAACGTGAAGAAGCTATTTGGCCATCAGTTGCATCTCAGAGTTTAGTTTTGTGGGATACTCTGTTTTTGTCAGCTATTATCCCAACGGAAGAGGTAGAGAAAGTTGTGCATGATAGTTTTTTGTATATGGAGGGACTTCAGCACCAAATCACATCTTTGACTAATGAAATCAATTTGCTTGAGAGTTCATCAATCTCGAATGGTCGAGTACTTCAAAATGACATTTGAAAAGAAAAATTGTTTTGAATGGACAGTTTGCTGCATTTTTTAATGAATTCATCAGCATCTTATCTGAAAATGGTGTGCTGTCTAACTAAAATATGTTGTTTGTTGAAGTAATTCATTAATTGAATGACAATGTTACTTGTCAGTCCTCCTTCATCATTGTGCCTTTTTTGTCACAACTTCTGTTCCATCAGTGGATGCTTAGAATTAGTTTGTGACTCTTTGACAACATTGTAAGATTGCTAGATTGATTAGATTAATTTTTTTTATTTTTTCAATGTTCCATGTGCTGTATTTCTTGGAAGTGTATTGATGTAAAAACCATGATGTGATTATTGATGATTTTGCTGTTTTTTCCACTTGAAACTTTAGTCACCTGCTTGCAGCTGAGAACATTCAGCTTACATTCTGGTTTCAACAGATGTCTGTCAGAAGTTCTGTTGATATGCGTCAAGCACATTTACACAACAGCTTGGACTGTGAACCCAGCCAGCTGTATTATGTCGTTTATTATCAGATTAGCAAATTTTGTAACCTGTAGAGCAGTGAATATGTTGTTTCAGTTGTAAAAATTCATAAACTGTGTGTTACATGAGCTCTTTCCAGTATCAAGGGTGTAAATCAGTTAACCTGAGACTCCTTCAGTTCTTACAGCAAGTGTAAATGCTGTGAATTTGGCTCAGTGTTGTATTGTAAGCGTCACATTTCTTTACCTAGTTTGGTCTTAATGTTCGTTTGACAAGTAAAAGCTAGACCCCCAATGACACAATATGGAAGTTTCTTGAGCCCTGTGACAAACGTAGTGAACTTTGTCATGGAATCACAGATGCATGCATCCCATCCCATTTTTTCTAAATTTCAGTAGCATTCAGTTTCAGTGCAATATGTTAATGGTACACCTGTGGTGTGCATTAAAAAACTGCTGGTCAGTTGCTGACTGACCTATTGTTTTGTTTTATGTGCGTCAGATCAGAGTAAGTGTGCTTGTGTATGGATTGGAAAAAAAAGCTAAAATCCTATGTAGCTACTGGATCTGGGCAGGAATGCTCCCAGGAAACAGAACAAGATCAAAAAAACGAATGGAAACTGTTTAGCCAATTGTATGTTGACTGGAAGGGAGAGAGTTCCAATAAAGCAAAGTCATACAAACAAATACCAAGATTTTATTACAGGTATGTGCAAGTGCGCCCACTCGGATATCCAGCACTAATCATGGGATTTTAAGTTGAAATATTATTAATAATCTTATCACAGTAAAAATTAAAATAGCATCGTGTTTCTACTGATTTACCTACAAAATTTCAGCAATGTGGACAAAAAGTGTTTGTACTCTAATATAATTTGACCTTCTGCATCAGTGTGAGTAAATAAATAGGTACTTGTGAAATACCTGTTCGGTATTTTGATATCCATCAAGGTTTGCAAAAATGGCGTGTATTTGGCTGCATCAACGACCGTAAAATCGTGATTAAGAAAAATGTTCATACTAAGTTTTACCACCTGCAGGCTGCCCAACGAAGATGAAATTCTACTTCAGAAACTTCGTGAGGAGTCGAGGGCTGTTTTTCTGCAGCGCAAAAGTCGAGAACTGCTCGATAACGAAGAGTTGCAAAACCTTTGGTTTTTGCTCGACAAGCACAACACTCCGCCGATAATGGGCGAAGAACAAATGATTAACTACAAAGACTACCTTGAGGTCGGCAGGCAGTCTGGGCCGAAGTGCCAGCAATTCTTCACTGCCGAAATTTTCACCAAGCTTTATCAGAAAGACCCCCTGGGTCGGATTTCCATTCTACAGTTTTTCAATTACGTAATGAGGAAGGTCTGGCTGCACCAAACGCGTATCGGCCTGAGCCTTTATGACGTCGCCGGTCAGGGCTACCTGCGCGAAGCGGATTTGGAGAATTACATACTCGAGCTCATTCCGACCTTGCCTCAGCTCGACGGACTCGAGCGATCTTTCTATTCCTTTTACGTCTGCACGGGCGTGCGCAAGTTTTTCTTTTTCCTCGACCCACTGCGGACGGGCAAGATAAAGATCCTGGACATTTTGGCGTGCGGCTTCCTCGACGACCTGCTCGAGCTCAGGGACGAAGAGCTGCCGAAAGAAGTGCAGGAAGCCAACTGGTTTTCTGCCCCGTCCGCGCTCCGCGTCTACGGCCAGTACCTCAACCTGGACAAAGATCACAACGGCATGCTGAGCAAGGAAGAGCTGTCGAGGTACTGATCGCAATTCGGCATGTCGTTGTAGCACAGGGATGGGAAACCTATTTACTATTACGGGCCGCCTGAATTGTGGAATACCACTGACGGGCCGCAAAAATTAATTAATTTTAACTTAAAATTCTACCCAAGGAGCGAGAGAGACTCCTCTTGACGTACTGTGTGCTTGTCATGGAGTTTTCGCTTTGACGCGACGTTGTGTTCTAACTTGGTAAGGACAATCCTGATGCGGGCCATATCAAATGTTCGCGCGGACCGCAGGTTCTCCACCCCTGTTGTAACGGTTCGAAGTAGTTTTGCATTGGTGAGATTTCATGCTTCATGATCGAAATTATGATCTATTGACGTCAAGTTATTCGGTGCGCGTGATGACTTAGCGAGGCCGGATTTTTGAAATGCAAGGTTGTGAGATTGTGTGTAAATAGCATAAACCAGGAATGTGGAACTCTTTTACTACCGCGGGACACATAAATTGTGGGATATTACGGATAAACGGCAAAAAATCCAAATTTTATCTTATAACGAAAAATATAACCAATTGCACTTATTTATTTAATAAGCAAATTCAACAAAATTTGGGAAACGAAACTTCTGACGCGGACCTCATTAAATAGTCATGGTGACTGTCCGCAGCCCTGGTCATTGGTGTCTGTCGAGGGAGCAAAACGAGCATTTTCCTTCCCTGGAAATTGGGACTAAGAACCAAAAATTTCTAGAAAACCTGAAGTCAGCAACTTAACTGACTTAATTCTTACAATGACAGGTTTAACTGCCGATATGACACTAACGTTGCACAAGAGCCGGGTTCACTGTTCTGGTGTCATGCAGTGATGAGTTTGCTGTTCACTAAATCCACTCCACTGCTTGCAGCTAGGCAGGTTGCGAAACGGTAACTGTTGAACGTAGACATCTTGGCATGTAATGCAGCAAGACAATGACTGCTGATAGCAGTAAGCCACGTACAGTAGTTTTATACGATGTGAAAAGAAGCATGAGTGAAAAAGAAGCACTGCTGCCAACGAAGCGTATTTTTTGGGATTGTTGCCGTAACGTGGGGCGTTTTCTTGGTGGTGTAGGAAGGGTAAAGCGTTTTGTGAACGTCTTTTTGCATTGCATCGTCAGCCACCTAAAAAGGATAAGCAAAATGTCGACTTTGCCCCACCCTGGAAAAATTTATGCGGATGCCCATCGCCCTGGTTTAGATGTTTACTTATGTAGTGTGCTTATAAATATGTATACTTTAAAGTAGAGCTCGACCGATAACGCTTTTTCGGTTGTTGCCGATGTTTTTCATTGCGGATAACCGATGTCGAAATTTTTGGATTACACATACCACAGTTGGAAAACGGTACTTCACTTCGATGAAGAAACGTACAACATAGAATTTTGCGCAAACCTAAGTCACTAAAACAGTCAAACGCCACACCACGTACCCTGATTTGTTCGCAGGTAGTCGTCTGCTTACTACACAAAAGCCTGCGAGCGAATGTTACGTCATAGAACGTTTATTGGGACGATTACGCATGTCGCACTACTTGCTGTTGTCGGAGAGCTGCGCGGCGTAAAGAATAGGATAGAGATTTTGCGTTAATCAGAGTAGGAACTTTTCGACCACTCTGTGCAGAACAATAGCGTAGCGGCTCTTATGAGCAAAAATTTGCCGTTAAGATACATACGCAAACATTGCCGTATCGGCCGATATATATCGGCATGTTGATGCACCGGTCGAGTTCTAGGGTAGCAACCAGTGTTGCAGATACGCTGTTTAATTTGTGGAACATATTATTTTTCGCAGGTACGGCACTGGAACGCTGACAGAGATATTTCTGAATCGCGTGTTCCAGGTAAATTATTTTTTTTCCACCAATGATTGTTGTGCTGCACAGTTTGATGTTATCAAAGAGAACTAGCGGCAAATCGTAGCCAAAATTACGTCCCCTACGGTATCCGGATAACAGCCGCGTGGCAGTTTTCCAGGTGGCTGTAGTCCTAGAACCGTCCCTGCCGTGTTGTAAGTTAAAACTTTTTCTTGACCGGTGCTGCCTCACCTAGTGGCCGGGATCGATCACTTGACTCTCTTGATCAAAAGTGCCCACAGTGCCATTTGAATCGAGTAGTACGTCATTGCTTCATGCATAGTGTCCCATTCTTTACTGATCTATTTTTGTTATCTTAAATGTAGCGAAGTGATGTTTGAGCCTTTACGCATGTGTGTCAGGCCCTCAGCAATACAAACGACGTTTTCACATGAAACGACAGGTCTGTAACAAGGTTTTTATGCAATGTATTGGTTGTCCGTAAATATGTCTTGCTACTTCTGCAAATATCTCTTTCTCAAACAACACAAACCAGTACTTCTCAACGACTGTGGATCCAAACATGGACAATCCCAACGCGTTTCGTTTTATGCGGAGGCTTAAAAAGTTGTACCTGTTCCTCAACAATAGTTCTTTTAGTCACGCAACCAACACGAAGGGCGCTGTGCTACTTGTCCCACTTCAAAATTCCTTTATTTTGCACTTCTAAAGCTGTAGCAAGCACAGCTAATGTCAACATCGATGTCTGAAAGCCAGGGCCGGCCTCAAGCCGATGCGGCTGCATTGGGCCCCGCACCATGGTGGTTAGGTAGATTGTTTATTTTTGCCAGATGCCCCTTGTGCACGAAAATTGTAGAAAGGCTTATAAATCTCATTATTAGCGAATAATTATCTCGTTTGAATAAACGATGGATTTCCTCTAATTATTTTCGAACGTTATCAAACGTGCTTAATTCTCATGTTGAGCGCTATATCTGCGCTCCACCATGTCCCACTCTTTATGGATAAAATTTGGTTGTTACTAAGTTGCAGTTGAGACTGAAGTAGACCTACAGCTACTGCAAACAAGGTGTGTAGTGACTCAACTCGCAATGAACAGGTCAAGACGAGTGTCTGTCGTATAAAATTTGATGGCAGTTCCGCTAACGTGACGTTGTTCAGTTCTCGACAGAGTCTTCTGGCTTTGAAAGTTTTTGGTTGCGGGCATCTGCATTTTATCAAAGGCTTGCAGTTTTGCTTCATGGAAGATTTTGACACAGACTAGATATGTTTTTTATTTTGTCAAAATAAAATAATTTACACCACATTGAAACAAACGACAAAAAATTAGAAGTTGGTCCTGTGGAGGCCAAAATCTCATGGAAACTAGGTACAAATTTAGTGAAGTGTTCGCACTTAAATTTGCCTCCTTTGTCCAGAAAATTGTTCTTCGGCGTTATTTAACGGTCATGCAAGTACTTTTATAATTTGCCGCCCCAACAAACTTTTGTTTTCATGTAGCCTACATACAGGTTAACTCCAATAATTTACCGTCTTTTTTATATTCATATAGTTGTTTTGCTAAAATATCTTCATCAAAAAAGTCACAGCGCGGTTGACTGGGCACGATGACGTAATAACACCACTGTCCAGAGGGGCCCCGCGCCTGGGTCTTGCAGTGGGCCCCGCACTTGCTAGGGCAGGCCCTGCTGAAAGCTTTACCATTGACTGCAAAAGTGCCATACCGACTTACTTCTGGCTTCAACCATAAATTTGTTGTGAGCCGTGTGCTTGAATTTTGTTTTTCAAATTTTGAACTGCCGCTGCTTTTACTGTTTTTTAAGCTTTTTTTGAAGGAGCTTAACTATCATCTGACGTATTCGCACCTTTGCGAAAAACTGCGCCAGATTGAGAACAGCGTCCGGATCGCGGAAAGCCGCTTAATTTTTCTCTGTACAGTTAACGCAGCTACAAGCGACTGGTTTGATCCAGCCAGTCTGCCAGTAAAGCTACCTGCAGTTGCACTACTCGACTTGATCTTTTCCACAGGAATGTCTGACATACGATGGGGAAATGGATTACAAGACCTACCTCGACTTCGTTCTTGCCATCGAGAACCGCAAGGAACCTGCAGCGCTGCAATACCTGTTTAAACTGCTGGACGTGCAGAATTGCGGCTTTCTCAACGTCTATGCACTAAATTATTTTTTCAGAGGCATCCAGGTAAGCCTCTGAAAACCTTGAAACGTCACATATTTTCAAGGCCCGAAAAACACTCTTGATATCACGCTCAGTTATGATGTGATCGTGTAGATAATATGATCAATATGGGCAAGTGCAGCTGGTGTGGCGCAGTCTGATTGAGTGGAACGTGTTTCAACTCTTACGCCACACAATACGATAGTAAAAAATCAATAGGATCGTGCTGCAGGAACCCAAGCAACAGACATTTACTGGCCATTAGGTTAGCCTAAACTTTGTTAGTGTAGGCTTGACTAGCCAGCTAATGAACTTCTAAACGTAAATTGCTTTAACACATTTTTCGGCCTTTCATTTAAACTGGCAGAAACTTCTTCACTAACCGTCAGTGGTAGTTTCATCTGCTTCAGGGATGGAAGTTCCAGCCAAGCAACTGCATTTACTAGCCTACATTATCCTGGTTTAAAGCTTGTATAGATGGAATTCGGAAATTCCGTGGAATACAAAACTCTCACTTCATTTTTATGTGGTGAAGTAAAAAAATACATCTTTTGTAACAGAAGTTAGATTTTTCTAAATTATACGTTGTAGTCCTTCACAGCTTAGAATAAAACTGTGCCATCTTAACAGATTATACACTTTGTTGACTAGGTAGGCATCATCAGGTCTGCGAAGTTCATGAAGTATAAAATTGAATTAAATAAAACCCACAAACAGTACAGTAGGCTGCAGGATGCGTAAGTTATTCAATGCGATGCCGCGATTTATTCTTGTGAAAGTCATATAGTGTGCTCGCAAGAAGATATTGATGCCGCAACGCGGTTATACATTGCAGTTTGTGCGGTATTTCAGATAAAATGTCGCAACATAAACGCTTGTGCTCTGGTAGGTCTTTCAAAAATCCTCGGCGGCGATCTCAGCCGAACCTTAAAAAAACCTTGGCTGTAGCATCTGAACTACACTTCACCAGCTTGGGGTCATTTTTCTGCTTCGACGAACTGGTTTAGTTTAAAAGTCAAAAACGATTGCTAGGCTTTCAGCGGCCGCGTGCTCACATAAAAAACTGGCCCTGTGGATACAAAACTTCATTCTTGAATTAAGTTCTTCCTACTTTTGTAAATAAATGATTGTGTGGAATAAATTGCGAGACTAGTTAAAATCCACAAAATCACCACCAACATGAAAAACCCACCACACCAATCGTCGGCCTATGTGCTCTCCAGGTTATTAGAGAGGGAACTTAAGAACAGAACGTTACGTGGAAGGATCAGGTCGGAGCTTCTTGAAACTTGCACTGACTTACAAAATGGAGCTTGAGCTTGCGTTTTGAGGGTCACAGTATATGCAGTGGGGTACCTAGGGTTTCCCGCGCCCGGGAGCAAACTCAGTTTTGGCGCCCCCACCCAGCCCGTTCATGGCAGCATAGATTCGACGAATGAGTTGGGTGTTAGGGGCGTCGAAAGCTGACCCGGGCCCTGCAATCGCCTGCATATAGTTGTTCCTAGACCCGTCTGAAAACTTCCTGTGATTGTGACGTCACAGAATTGACGTCAGGACTTTTGAATCTTGGAAATCATTAACTACAGTAGAGTTAATAATCTAATAGTTTCGCGTGAAGCTATTCCCTCTGAAACTTTGGTCACGATTGAACATTCAAACTGTTTTATTACATTCAAGATTGCGGTAATCCGTTCTCAAATTGTAGCACCTAGTGAAATAAAATGCAGAAACTAACCAAAAAGTTACATGATCATCTGTATAAAGCCGCATGAATTTTAATGACAAATTTTTGGCCACAAAGTTTTTCTGATCTGATAACACGGGATAAAATAGGCCAGAGTTGCACCATGTTTCCCAAACCACGGGTTTGTCAGAGTCTTTTCAAGGTGCCGAATCCAGCGAACCCGCTTGTTCAACTCCCTGGTCAGGTCTAGTTACAATCACCGCTGATGCGAGCTCTAGGGACTAGGGGGTTTCTGGAGCATGCACTCCGAGAGTTTTGAGTAATAAAACAAAGGACTGACTGAGGGAAACTCACGAGTCACGAATACATAAAAGAGAAGAACAGACAGAAGAATGTATATGCAAAACTGAAAGCATATGATTTTATACAAAACTGCTAGACAAATATAAAATTGCAAAATCCCGAAGCATTTTCTTGTATATGACACCCTGAAAAGTTGACAGAAAATATTAGAAATACTGTGATTTCATGCTTTACCTGTAATTATCTAACTTCAAAGAAATTTTTTTTTGCATTTACTGTAAATTTCTCGGCTGTTCCTTCAAAAAACTGCTATAAATGAAATGTGTCACATCCACCAACCTAAGAAATATCTGAGGTCGGTGACGCTCCGTGCGAAATTCCCGGTTAGCAATTGTGTGACCTGAATTTCGACAATCATGTTCTTGGAAATGCTCAGTTTCTGGGCCAAAGTGATATAATGCACATGTAGCAGTAACTGAAAAGCTCACAATAACTGATATACTCAACGTTGTTACACAGCTGCAATTAGAATTTTGCAAAAGTATTCAGCATTTACTTAAAATATCCCACAAACAGAAATCATCATAATTTCCTTCAGTATCACACCAAATCCATTTCAACATGAAGTTTGTCAAACCATAAAAGCTCAAAAATTTTGCTTAACGTAGTCGTAATAACCAGGGGAATGCAGATAGGTTTGGTGATTCCCGGGGCAACTGCTTGACCAGAACCGTCGGGGTCTCTGCGTTCGTGCAGAGGGGGCTTGACATTCAAATTTGACAAAAAGTCCACTAACTTATAGTGTTTCGTGTTTCAATTTGGGGGGGCTAAGCCCAGCAAAGCCCCCCGTGGCGACGGGACTGTGCTTGACTGCATGCCCCCCACCAAATTCTAGTGTTGAGGAATGTGGAAAACACAGGCATTTGAAATAAGTAAAAAACAGTTTTGACAAATAAACAAGTTCAGAAAAATTGAATAAAAATGAATTCAAGGAGTATTTTTTGTTTAATGTGTTAGGTTTTTAATAATTTGTTTTATTCTGTGAGCTTGAGACATCTGTTTACAAGCAAATTTCTTCCACTCATGGGTAAGCTATGCATTGAGGAATTAGATATTGCATTTATTCATGCAAGTACGTATCAGNTAGGCCC
>JGI24159J19872_10007747_pt1 | contig 14060 bp, 7 predicted proteins | sample Ectturendosymbi4_FD_19872 | JGI IMG/M metagenome (IMG submission 19872) | reverse complement strand
AGTGATCTTGGTCGGCATAGAACTGTAAAAACATGAACGACCGACTGTAGCATTTCCTAAAGAGCTTTCTGCTGCAGACACACGGTGCTTAATACAACTGTCCCCGATCAGATGGGTGCTTCTATTTGACGTGGCTTGCAATAACTGATGTACGCGATCTATAAATCTCGACACTACGTCCCGAAAACAGCCAATCAATTGCACCGTGCGCTGACTGAAAGGCTTTACAGAAGTAAGCTACAATTTACTGAGAAGCGGATAGCGGCAGTGGTTCCTTGCGCTTTGTAGCAACTCATTGCACAGCTTTTCTCTTACAAACGACAAGCTGCAAATCTGAAAAACTTCCCGTTTGCACAAAATTGTGTTGGAGATCGTTTCAGCGTTAAAATAATAATACCTGCTTAATACAAGCTATCAGTGGATGAAGGCTTGCGTGAATTGACATGTGCCCAATTCAACTTAGGCGTCTCTGATTATTCACTTTTATTTATGAATATAGCTTCAAATATTACGACAACTAAAAATGACCACCGAAACATACAACAGCAACGAACCGACTTGATTTTTCCGTTAGTTGTAAGAATAGTAAATTGACTTCAAGAAAAGTTTTAATGCAGTAGTAGTGAATTAATAACCTTCACAAGAAACATGTACTCTTTTTACGTCCTGAATGACGAAAGACATACCGGCCATACGGTGGATGATAAACTGAAAATATTCAACAAAAATTTTTAAACAAAAGAAAAACCAAAACTTACAAAGCTACTGAATTTCACATCAGCTTCAACCAGTGCTTTCTCAAGCTGAGCTGCATTTTGGAAATGCACATTGTCTGAACAGAAACATGCAGAAACATTGTCATGCAAGGTACTTTCACAAGAAAGGTTTGAAAAGAATGCAAAACGCACTCGGTCGGTTGTAGCCCAACAAGAAGTTCAACCTTTGGTAACTTATAAACATCAATCAAGTTAGCGACGTGTCGAAATGATGAGTGCTGCGATAAACCTATTCCCAAAGAGGCGATGGAAAAGTAGTTTTCAAATGTTAAACTGGCGGTCTGCATTTTGCTCTTATAATTTGTATTTCCATTGCACTTAAATAATGCCAACAGTGTTGGTAGGCAAACCATCCTTTGAACTACAACGACGGTAATCAACCATTGCTTCTTTGAATCGCGCGGTTTTTGCGGGTGGCCTTATGGGATTTAATCAACGGGCAAAAAGTTTTCGGAAACAATTTTAACTGCACCATAAGTGCCCAGGATAGACAAGGGTGAGGGAAATCGAGTTTTACCTGTTCGACCGTGGTAGCGGTTAGAGGCTGGTGCACTTCCAATGCAAATGTAACGAATTCAAAAATATACGCAGCCATGGGCGTTGGAAGGGGAGGCAGGTGGGGCCTTGGCCCCCCTGGATTTTGAAAATATTATCAAAAAAAAGATTGTTTTCTTAGTTTTGAGTGAGAAAAAACAAATCCCACCACTTCTGGCCCCCCCTGGAAAAATTATGGAAAAATCTCTCGGTTCCCCCCTGGAAATAATCCTTCCGACGCCCATGTAAATAGCATTCAACACAACACTGTAACTTATTCTTTTAGATAGGTTTACTCTGTGCAGTGGGGCAACTGCTATGTTGTTAAGCAGCTACCAGATTTTAGAATCCAATCCCAACGCAAGAAAAAAAACTCGCCACAAAGTAAACGATTGGCATTCATGGTTTTCACACGCGAAAAGACTACGATAAACTTAACCGTTAACGCCAAACCCGTCTTCCCATTGCTGGTTGGTTTATGTACGCCCAATACTACGGCCCGCGACTTTGAAGCAATTGCTACGAAGTGTTGTACGACTACTACTGTATGTAGCACTAGAGCTTCTCGTGTAGACATGCGGGAGGGCAGAGCATACAGCACCAACATTTCGAGGCGTGTTTCACTCGCTAAGGGGATCATTAGGAGCTTAACAACTGGTTCAATTGAAAGAATCTAAAGAAACATCGCACGCAAGGCATTTCGACCTAAACATACTGTCACGAGAAAGACATCGATTACACAGATGTTACGTGATGGTTACCGTCGGCCGTTCCGTGAATGAGATAAAAGCTTGAATCGGCAAAATTTTTTGCTTTGTTCATGACCGTCGCTGCTTCATACCCTTCTTTATTTTCCGCAGGCAGACCCAGGTATCTTTCTGCGTAAATAGTATCTGCAAAAACCGAAACCTGATTTGAAATAGGTTGATTGCTGTTACAAGTTCGGCAGGATATACTTGTCACTTTCACTTGTTCTTGTTACTCAACAAGGATTGACACAAAAATTTCAAACAAGCCATTATCCATACGGACTAGGTTTTTACTGCTTAAATAAATGCAAATCTCGCAAATATCCGTGATTCAGGCACAAAACTATTATATGCTGAGAAATATATTCATTTCAAAACAAAAAATTACAAAACATCATATTTCTATTCACACCGTTTGTACCAAATTTCGGTCATCAAGAGACGCCTCCAGGGCCGGCCGTAGCAGGTGGGGGGCCAAATGCAAAAGCTTGGTGCGGGACTCCTCTGAGCAGTGATTTTGTGACGTTATCGTGTTCAGTCAACCGTGTTAGATCGTGGTCGAGCGCAGATGTAAAGCACTAACACGAGAATTGAGCACGTTTGCTAACGTTCGATAATCATAGAAGAAATTCGCTAGTTCTGACGAGAGCGTTCTTTGTTAAAAATGAAATTTATATGGCGTTCGTACTGAATTCTCAAGCGCAAGGTGTATCTGGCTAAATGAATGATCTACCCAAACACCAAGGCGCGGGGCCCCAGAGCAGCTGCATCGGTTGCATTAGCTTAAGGTCGGCCCTGGACGCCTCGTTGCAAAGATTTGTTGACAACTTTGCTTCACAATCTGTGCACACCCGTAATTTATTTCGGTTTTACGCAAAACTTAAATTTAAGCACATTCTGAACGCTACCGTGCGCTTATGCCGTATTCGTTTTTCTAAATTTGGCTCAAACAGATTGATTCGAATCAATAGTAACCGTAATATCTCCAGTCCGTGAGAGGAGCCACTGCTATTCCGCACTTCAGAACATCAGTACCCAGACCGAGAGCGTGAGATGTGGCGAAACCTCCATAAGACTGAAAAATGCAAACAACGCAATCGTGAATCATATTCTGAAAGGTTTGGTAATTCTGTTTGGAAAATAATGCTTAAAATGTTTGGTCTGCGCTTTGCCAAAGCCGTGCGTTTTTCATTTATACTGTCAGCGGAGTGCACTGGAACGTACCCTCGTTAATAAAAAAGCTTCATTCCAACACATGTAAGTAAAACCCAAAAATGCATTGACTGCAAATATTTTCAAGAAAGCATTACTTCTGCACCAGTTTGAACGACAAACTAAGATGTTCAGTAAACTAACTCTAAAATAAGTAGATACCAACCCAAGCTTTTTTCAAAATATTTTGGAATATGCCAACAAGAAATTTCTGAAAGGAGCACTATTACACAAGCACAACATTGGGCTTGTCAAGGTCGATGTTGTTAGAAATATTAGTTTAAGCTTCAAATTCAGTTTACTGTAATTTTCTTGAATTCTATGCTTTCAGATTTATAAACAACTGTTTTGAATCTTGCAAAAATCTGCCTTCTGTTAAAGAGTTCCTTAACCCCTTAATGTCTGCATTATTATCCACTTTTTGCAAAAAATTTTTCTACTCAAAATTGTTATCAAATATGAACCTAAAAACTAAATTGTGTGTTATTTTCCTATTCTAAGCTTTATTGGGGGGGAATGAATTCATGTGCCGAATTGGGGATATTGGTCGTTTGGGCCAGTTTACATGGAATTTAGAGTTTTTAAAAAATATAAGTATATTTTTGTTTTTTGTCAGTATGTTTCATAACAGAAAAGCAAAACTGAAACAAAATGGTTACATGAAGCAGCACTGCTGAAAAGAAACAACATTCAAGAGCTGAGTCATTACAAAATGAGATTTTTATGAATTGCTATCAATTTGCATTAAAATGATTGCCTTTTATCCTATAAACATAGTATTTCTGTAAATGACAGCAATGCAAAGACGAACGTCAATGCTTTTGTAATTATTTACACTACTTGTTGAAACCTTGTAACCACTTTACGTCTTAGGAATTTCAAAGTTGTGTTTTTTTGTTGAAAAGGTAATTTTTTTCTTTGTCTCTGATAAAGCATTCTAAAACTGATAAGAATCTTTGCCTTATGAATGGTTCGCACTTTATCAAAGGAAGCATTGCATGTACTAGATCAACGTTTGTTGTAAGTTTTGAAAGCTTCTGAAAATGCACAAGAATTGCAGTTGAAGTACATTACTGGTAATCAAGCTTGAAACAATTTTTGTGTTTGTTTGGACCAGCGATGCAGTCGAGAGCGTAACCTTCGAGACCGAGACCTGGTTAAAACTTCGAGACTGAGACTTCATCAAAAACTCCGAGACTCGAGACTTCCAAATTTGAGCATTTTGCCAAAATTTTGTTTTGAATGTTGTCGTCACTTCCGAGTTGAATTTTTTTTTATTTCTGGCTTTTTCTGACATGTTTTGGTTGTTTCTTACCTGCAAATGCAACAAACAAAAATCGTTGAATTTAAGAATTTTACTAAACTATTTCTTTGCAACATTCAAAGTCTCGAGACCTGTAGCCTTCAAGACCGCTACTCGCAAATATGGGTCTCGAGACTCCATCACAGGTTCAGACATAGATGTACATTGCATTTACTACAGAGAATATTGATTTCCCCACTGCATGTTAAGCAGTGATGGAGTCTCGAGATGTGGTCTTGGTCTCGAGACTACCCATTTTTCGAGTCTCAGTTTCGAAGGTTTGAGGTCTGTCTTGGTCTGCAAAAATATGGCTTAGTGAAACTTTTGTAAATCAACATGTTTTTGGTCTGCTGTATTTGCAGACAAGAAACAACCAAAGCAGGTAAGAAAATTCCAGAAATTCGAAAAAACTGCAACTTCATTGTCGCAACAATATTTTTTGAAAATATGTACAAAAATATCGGCATAATCCACAAATTTTCGATTCTCGAGTCTCGGATTTTTCGATGAGGTGTCGGTCTCGAAGGTTCGACCAGGTCTCAGACTCGATGTTTAGGTCTCGACTACATCACTGATGTTAGGTTCTTGCATCATTGTCGCCTCACTTTCTCCTCCAACCATCTCATCTCTCCATATGTAGTTTTGTGACCTGCATGTTTCTGCAGAGAAGATTCCCCAGAATTTGCGGCTTCTTGTTGTAGATACCCTTTATTTTAATTCCAAAGATGTTTTTGCATTTGTTTGGAAATTATGTCTTCCCCTTTTATGATAAAAGCCTCAGTTACACTGGATTTGAAGTCAGGAAAATTCTTTTGTTTTGTATTCGGAACGCCAAAATAATCACAATCCTAATTATACAAAAGCTATCAAAACATGACAACCAAATCAGCAAGACGAAAATATGAAATAGTAATATTGCATTCATCTTAGCCCAATTCTGGAAAAGAATATAGTTCAATTTCTGACTCTTCCAAAGTGGAAAACTTGGGACTCTTCAATGTTTCTTTTTCAATCACTGTTGCAAATATTCTAACTGCGAAATACCATGTCACAAGTGTTTTCTTTGGAATCAGATGAATCGCTGTAAAATCGTTTCTTGTAAGAATAATATAGTATCGATCCCCATTATTTTCTTTCTACTTACTATTATCACTTTCATATTCTGGAAACCTTACTTTCCAGTCATTTTCTTGCCATAAAACGATCTTGGTTTCATTTAGTAAGAAGTTACACCTTTTTCCACAAATATCTCCACATAATCAAACAGCAATAACTGCAAAAAAGAAAAAAACTGCAATACCCAGACTTGCAGTATGGTATTGTTTATCCGCAAATTTGTGCCTAAATGACCACTGTGCCGAATTCGTCCCAGCCACAAAAATCTGCCTAAAAACTCACAAAGCAGCGATACAAAACTCAAAACGCCAGATTCCTATTCTACAGGACTGACTCTATATTCCTGATTTTTTCTGTCATCCAGAACTGAAAACTTTTCCCAAAAATGTTCATCAAAATCTCTACTGGATGTCTGCTGCTAAGAACCAACCCTCGACAGAATTCGAGATGGCGGGTGTCAAACCTGAAATCACTGAATGGCAATAAAGCGCTTGAAACGAAAGTGAAACTCCGGCCGAATTCGGGACACCGGTCGTTGAGCGATAAAAATAACTGTGTGCAGAATAAAAGAACAAAACCTTGGATGGGAAGAATTCCGCACATATGACGTTAAAGGGTTAAATTGAGACAAACGACCTATCGATGCAAATACACTTGTAAGATTTACTACTGCATTTACTAGCCTTTAAAGAACTGAGTTTCCACAAACTATTACAAAGCGAATATGGCGATAAAACTATGACGAAAGCAGCCAGTTTAACGGCGCAAAACAACTTTGCTTTTTGGAGGTAGTGCTTGGATGGCACTTGATGGCAAAAGCGGTTTTGTATAGTGCCAGGACTGAGTGTTTACAAGGTCTGCGCACCGGATTCAGTGTTGCCTTCAAGATTAGATTATCCCTGCAACTCTTCCGCACACCGTGCACCTGGTAAAAAGGCAACGGTACCAACTTAGAAGGTCTTGGTAAGATCCCGCCGAGAGTCGAACTTCAGACCTAACACCATCGAGGTACCACCGCGTGCCGCATGCGGCCCGAAGACATAACTTTTAAGGCCAGCCAGCTTTCTTAGTAATGGTTTAATGCTATGTATATGCATTACAGCAGGTAATATTAATTAGACCAATTACAGCACCTCTTCATAAAAATGCGCAATGTTAACGAGTACGACGTTCGACTAGACCAGCTATGTGCAACCCGCGGCCCGCGGGCGGCCCAGTCGAAGGTTTTGTGCGGCCCAGTTTAGGTGTTTGCTGTAGTAAAAGTATCGTACATACTGACAACCTGTCCTTATTTTGATAATCTTCAATTTGACATTCTGTTGCAGGTGGTCCTCAGTGCCACTTTGTCACGTTTGTTACCATTGCAGTTATGATTCAAACGCTTTCAGCAAATTTGCTTAAGCTAAATTTAATTTGCTAAGATCAAAGTTAGTCATTCAATGTGGGGCCCTCATTTATATGGCCTTCAATGTGCGGCCCTGCTCAAGACAGTGACATGATTTTTGGCCCAGTAAGCCATTTGGATTGGACATAGCTGGACTAGACTGTAGAGAGCTTCTGCAAATTAGTCAGAAAAGATAAATTTCCCAAACTGAAAGATTTCGCGCTAAAAATACATACGATATTTAGAAACACATCGTGTGTGAAGATTACACTTTCTAGAATGAAACAAGTTAAATCTAGAAACAGAATTCGAATGGCAGACGAAACCGGACGATAGTCTCTGACTTACTACTCTGCCATTAACACTGGTATTGATAAACGAAGTGTATGTGCCAGAGAAGCCTCGAACATAAGCATCCCTTTGATAGAGATGTGTAATTAACTGCTACAGCATTTACTATTGTGTAATAATTTTAATGACGCAGTCACATATCTTCCCTTTTTAGTTTTAAGTAGTGTCCAAAGAATAGTGATTCCTCCTCGTGTTACCTCATACGATGAGAGGAGCCACAACCCTACTCAGGAATCATGGGTCATCCCCTACGCCAGGGGTTCTCAATCTTTTGGTTTTATGGAGCCCATGAAAAGATTGACCATAATTTACGGAGCCCCACAATAAATTTCTAAAAATAAAAACAAAAAAACACATTGTTTACGGAGCCCCGAGGTTTCTCTCACGGAGCCCTGGGGCTCCGTACGGAGCACTTTGAGAACCTATGCCCTACGCAGAGGCATTTCTTTTGTTAATTTCACGTACTTAGACAAATGTTAGAAAACTGTGCTTCCATGGCTTTTCCTGATTTTCAGAGACAAATAGAGTGGTGCCAGAGCTATTTTACAAAAATGTCCCTGAAGGACTACAGGATGTACTCGATCTGAAAAATCGGTCTAACACGTGCATGACGTTTTCGACGCACAAACGAAAACTCCCCTCAAAAACGCCCTTTTTTGGTGGTGTCCTGCCTAAAATTTGTATAATATTTACGTTTCGCTGGGAAGATAAAATTTTGCTGCGAAACTGATTAAGGATGCACGTATGGAAGTAAAAAAATAGTTTGGTCAAGAAATAACGGTTGTCACGTGTCCCAGGAAGACGTATGCAAATTATGGGTAGCATTATGCCCTGTTTTACTGACGCTTATGATGACGCGTGCCTATACGTGGCCCTTCTGTACAACATTGCTTGAAAGGTCAACCAAACCTGTCAACATGAGAGCAACCACTACTACCCGCACTGGATGTGTTCGGCATGGGGTGGGTCATAAAACGCCCTTCTCAGGGCGGGGCAGCAGAAATGCTGCCGAAGACCCACGACCCAACATACTCCAGCTGAACACCGAGGGGATTACCGCAGACAACATCTCTGTCATTGAGCAGCTAGCCTATGAGAACAAGGCCTTCATCATCGCCCTACAGGAGACTCACTGCACAAATGCAGATAAGCTAGTGATTCACAACTTTTCACTAGCTGGGTTAGTCCTGAGCAAAAACCACGGTCTTGCCACATTTATCCATGAGCGGTTGGAATGCTCACTGGTTCATCAGTCTCCAGAACAATTAGAGACTGAGTGGTTGTGCGTAGACAATGCAGGATATGAGATTATTAACGTCTACAAACCTCCACGCTCGCGATTCACACCAAGGGCCATCCCGACGTTCCCACACCCCAGTCTGTATGTTGGTGAATTCAATTGCCAACATGTCAACTGGGGTTACAAAAAAACATCTCCTGACGGTGAGAGCCTGGAGGTTTGGGCAACATGCAGCAACTTTGGTCTGCTGTATAACCCAAATGAAACAGCCAGCTTCTTCTCTCACAGATGGAACGTCGGCAAAAATCCAGACCTGGCCTTCGCGAGTTTCGGCCAAGACAGCCGACTGCCGGACAGACGTGTCCTAGGAAAGTTCCCGCGGTCACAACATCGGCCTTCCCTTATAACGTAACCGAAGCTCAAGGTTCCTGCCCACAGCGATCCGGTGAAGTGTTGGAACTTTCGCAAGGCTGATTGGAAGCGCTTTTGGCTTCTCACAGATGAATCCGTTGAGAGATTGCACCTCCGGACACATCGGATATTGAGAGGGCATACCAGGACTTTTGCGAAAGCCTACAGGGCTTTTGCGAGAGCCTATACCCGCCTCATCGACCCCGTCATCAACGATTCCTTGCGAATTGTGACTGGACGCCTGCGTCCTACACCAGAGGACAACCTTCCAATCCTCGCAGGCATCCAACCTGCTGAGCTTCGTCGCATTGGAGTCACACTGTCTGTAGCACGCCGTGCCATGGAACCTGGACATCTGCTCCACTTGGCGCACCCGCCCATCGAGTGCTAAAGCACGGCGCCTAAAATCGAGACCCCCATTTGTACCCGCCACACAACACCTCATCATCTGACAGCAACAACATACGTGCGGGGCAGTGGGCAGATTACCAACGGAATGCGGAGTGGACGGACAGCTCCACCAGACTCAGCATTTTCATCACCTACACCGGCGCCCACCACCCGGAATGACCCTCCCAAGAAGAGCCTGGTTCCGGCTTAACCGCCTCCGCACCGGTGTCGGACATTTCTGCTCTTGCTTGTACAAATGGGGTATGGCCTCCTCTGCTGCGGCCTGTCAGTGTGGCGCAGAAGAACAAACCGTCGACCATGTTGTCCTCCAACGTCCAATCCATCGACCTCCCCATGTACTGCATGGCCTGACGGTTCTGGATGATGAGACAATTGAATGGCTGCTCAACACCTGCCCCGAGATCTAGTGCGGTCAAGGAATGGTTTCAACAACACGCTCAAAAGACGAAGAAGAAGACTGACGCTTATAGTAAAATAAAGATTCCTGATGCAGGGTTTTAAGAGAATCGCACTCGTTTAATACAGTGTACGTTTCCAGTAGCGTACGTATTACCTTAAATTAGTGTTTCCAACCCGGTTTTTTTCAACCACCAAACCCGGATATTTTAAAAAACCTGGAATTGCTGTTGCATTCAAGTACTAGTAATTCTGATAACACTGAAGTTGCAGATTGGCGCGTGTAACGGGCAAATTAGCACGTTTGAACTTTCAACGTATTACCATGAGGCACAAGGTTGCGGGTTTTGCTTGCTGACCACCGTACTTTCGTTGTTAGTCCGCTTATATTTTCGTTCAATTCACCTATTCCTATTCAGACGGATAGTGACGTCATTTTGCACATAATAGATGTCTACGTAATAGAACTTTAGTCTTTTCGCTAACCTAATTCAATGACTTCCACGTGGGTAGTTCTTCAAAGACATGTAGTAGTTTCGTAGTTACTAGTTAGTTCATTTATAAGCTGTTATGTGTTAGTTCATATACAAGCCGGGATTCTTTGCAAAATCAATTCGTTCCTTTTCAGTTTGCAATAACTTCCCGCAAAATATCTGGTTTTCCTTTAGAAGCGACTTTAACTAGATCTTTAATCAAACACATACAGTTTACTGACATTACTAATCAAAGAAAATCAGAAGCTTAGAACCATTTCTTATACAAGGCTCAAGAAACACCAAGGTGCAATTTGTGCTCCTCTATACAAAAGAGGTGGTTCAAGCACCGAAAGTTTAATCAACCATTTGAAATCAAAGCACAGAATCCATGGAATCCATGGGGGTGAAGACCACAAAGCTATTCCGGCACAGGAAGAGATTCAATCACAAATTGTGATAAAGGAAATAAGCTTTTTTGAGGCTACAAAGAAGAGGTCAAATAACCTTGAAAAACTGTTCCATGCCTTACTTACAATCAAGCCCAAATCCGTGGAACCAGAGAGGGCTTTTTCAGCCACGGGATTGTTTGTCATAAAACTCAGAAACAGACTGAATGATGAAAGTTTGCTTTGATTGTCATCCGTCGGTATTGTATACATCATTGAAAAAGTGTGCTTAACTTAGTTAATAATTCGCTAATAAATTGCGCAGGGAACAACAGTAGTAATTTCACAATGATATTGAGTTTTTATCTCTCAAAATTGCATTCATTTCAAAACCCGACAAAACCCTGGTTTTCCCGGGTTACTTTTCTCAGCTACCCGAAACCCGGGTTTTTAAATTTTTCCCCGAATTGGAAACACTACCTTAAATGAAGCTGACTCAAGAGGATGATTATTATTTATGTTAAAAAAGAAATTGCTTCGGGACCGATTGTGTAAAACAAAAAATGCATTTTTATATCAAGGTAATTTTGCATCAATTTTTACATATTATATCATGGAAAGAAAACAAGTATTTTTCCAAAGTCTCTTGTGCGTTTCGCTTATCTTTTCACTCTACAAGAAAGCGTCATTTTACCATTTTTGCAAGTGAAAAGACGTTCAATTTTTACATATTATATCATGGAAAGAAAGTAAGTATTTTTCCGAAGTCTCTTGTGCGTTTCGCTTATCTTTTCACTCTACAAGAAAGCGTCATTTTATCATTTTTGCAAGTGAAAAGACGTTCTTCTCAACTGCAGTTTATCAAAAATTTTTTATTCAAAATTTCATTACAAAATGCTTTAAAAAGGAAGACTGAATTTGCTTACCCAGCCCCATATAGCTATCTTTGTTTCATCGACATAAGGAAAACTCGCGAAGTACCTGTGGAAATCAGAAAAAAACACTTTAAAGTTCCTTTAAGAGTTAAAAATGTCTGACATTGTTCATGGATTTGTACACATAAATTAAGATTTTTTCATGCAGCACTACTTATCACACACACAGCATCTTCGGGACCACAGGGAACAACACACACACGCACAAGAAAAAGGAACTGCCACACTTTCAAATGGTTTTTACTAGGGCCTTGAAATTAGAATTCTTTAAGTTTTATTTCATTGATTTCAGTTAAAGAACAGATACGACAAACATTCCAAGTCTTAATCCTGTAGATAGGCAAAAGTGCAAACTTGCTTCGATTTAACAGACAATAATTTGAAAAACATCATAACATGAAAATATCACTTAACAGGTATTTGTTCAAGTGGTTAAGGAATCACACCGAAAAGAAAATTAAACAACTCAAGAAACTTACCTGGCAGCTTCAATTTGATCGGCAATTTCTTTTTGACCAAGCTCTTTGTACACTTCGTGCATGAACTTATCTCCTTCAGGAGAGCAGAGACGTAAACGAAAAAGTAACAAACAATTTTGTTCACATAGGAAAGAACAACGCATATATTTAACAGTCTGCTCTGCTTTTCCTACAGTATACTGTTGCTCGTTTCAAATGCAAAAAATTGATTCAGTTGTGGAATAGGAAGTAACAGACAACTATACCTTTTAAGCGGTGGTTGCGCCTGACTTTTATGTGTATGATCTCTAAAATATTTCTACTCAATAGAAAATTGATAAAAAATTGATAACAAATCTGACCACCAATGGTCAAAATCAGACATATGGCAAAAAAATAACAGTCCTCTCACGGTGGAAGTTCATACCGTAAAAGTTTGACCCTCGCCCGTCAATCCTCACAACAATAACCTCCAGACCCACAGGAACGTAAGCTGGAGCCCAACTTCTCGTCCAGAACGAATCAACGTTTTGATATCCGGGACCTGCATACCTGCAAAGCCAGTGAGATTTCAATGTTCATTTTCCTGTATGTTTTAAGCAAGCGAGTTTTATTAATTTAAATTGAACGTTTTACTGAAAATTCCTTTCTCTGGGAGATCATCAACAACCACAAATGTAATTTTAGTTTAAGCTTTCAACAAAACATCTTCTCAAATACTGAACACATGTTCTCGAACAGCAACTTATCACAGCAAGCCCACCACGGCTGAAATTACGCAAAAGCAAGACAAGATCTACTCAAACAAGATCTACTCAAATTTCTTGCTCAGGTCAACCAGACCAAAGTAACGGTTAGTAAAAACTAAGTTTATGCGTAACCAACAAGTGAAAAATTCCAGAGATGCTTGAATAGTTTGCTTGAATAGTAAGCATTGACAATTTGCTTGACTAGTAAGCATTAAGCCTTTCAACTTGCCGTTTGGTAAGCCTTGGTGAAAAATATACTGATGTCTGAGTTATGGTTCACACTTAAGCCTGCATGACTAAGGTGTTTATAATGTTTTTGGCCTGTTTTACGCAAAAATGGGTTTCATACAGACTCGTCTTTTATTTGACAATTTTTTAATACACCATCAATTTAAAATGAATAGGATGAAAACATAGTGTACACTACGAAATATTCTTCAAGACGTTCACACATTTTACAAGTTAGAAATTGCCAAATTGCTTCAGTAAGACGTTATGTTCAAAGATGGTCATTGGGCTTGAAACGAGAAAAGGGAATTTCTAGAGTAAATCACAAAAAAGCTTAATATTGCTCTAATTGTGCCAAGAATGTTGTTGTCATAATCAAGAATTGACAACGCAATGGAGATGTTTTAAAATTCTGGCCACAATCGTGAGTGTTACTGTACTCGTACAAACTCAGGAAACATACACTCTAAGTTTCAATTTGTTGTTGATATACACTTTTTTCTTTTTCAGCAAAGACTTTCAGCATATACGAAAGCTTTGGCGATCACGGCTAACGGCAGTATCTTTTTTATTACAAGAAATGAAAGAAAATGCTTGGAGCGAGTGCAACAACATTAGAGAAAATTTATTTCGGAAAATCGGAGTCATCTGATGTGAGGCATGAGGTATCGCAAGATCCTACATTTCATGAGGTTTTCTAGCGGTGCGTCGTTATTAACACATAAGCTAAATTATGAAGCTTTAGAAAAAAAAGTTTCGGGATTTATACATGTATTGCAACCTTAAATTGTTCACTCGCGATTAAATTAGAAAACGATTTCACATGGTGCGTTTTCATTGATAGGAAAATGCGAAAAATGAAATTTAAGTGTATCGCTATCTGCTCATAGATTTTGAACTGTCATCATAAGAACGGCTTTCGGGAGCACTTGTTCATCAAAAAGT
>JGI24159J19872_10007746_pt1 | contig 14062 bp, 4 predicted proteins | sample Ectturendosymbi4_FD_19872 | JGI IMG/M metagenome (IMG submission 19872) | reverse complement strand
ACTGGGGGTTTTAACCTTGTTTCTAGGGAAATGAGGACCATGATGTTGTCTTTGGTTCTTAGCACTGATTAAAGTTCTCTTCAAACCGTTCGGTCTATTCCCCTACAACCCTATTTGTTTTCACTTGTCGTGAGCATTAAATGTAAACTCGCCTTATCTTTGCCAGCTCAAGAGAGCAACAAACGTTCTTAATTACAACTCTGAGATGCATATTTTATAAGCTCTAAATTTTGTGCTCTTCAGTGACATCGCTGGTATGCTGGTGTTGATCACCGATACTTGCAAAGTCTCGTGCTGCTACTTGGGAACTGCTCCCGTGATGTTCAGCCTTCCCCGGTCCAAGCAACGTGAAATGAATGTAGATACATTAGATTCTAGACTGTGCCAATTAAATGGTAAAATTGCCGAGCTGCATGCGACCAAAGGTGAGATGGTCTTATAAACTGAATTGTTAAATAACGGCGTTCTTCGCTAGTTGCGTTTACATTTTCTTGAGCAGATAGAATACCTTACCAGCGCCCAAAAATATTTTGAGGTAACCGCAAACATCACATTAATCACTGTGTATAGTAAATCTGTTTAAAGTCAATGTGGTCGAAAATTGTTGAGGTAATTTTCCGTTATGTCATTCAGTTATCAAACCACTGTTATATGTAGTCTGTTTCCATACTATCTGATTCAATTAACCCTTTTTGGTGCTTCTTCAAATCGAAAATTTGAAGCAATCCTCCTGTTTTGCAACTTTCAACAGGAAGCGACATACTTGTGGAGAAGAGTACGGAAGATCTTGCACTAAACGTGGAAGTACCGGGTGACTTGGATAAACGATCCGTAAGTCGGCTGTTGAGCTACTCCTATAGTTTTGAGGGTGTAGGACAGCAGTGAACACCACCCGTCGATCTGAAAGGATCGCTTGTGGATTCCGCCGTTGTGAATAAACAAAGAAAGAACATCGAACCCACTGTACAATACTAATCTTTATTGGCTGGCCGTGACGCACATATTCATAGCACGAAACTGATGCTGAGAAATACAAAGCTTTAGATTATTTGAAAACATGCGTATCTATTGTTTTCCTATTTTAATGCTGGCTAATACTAGTGCAAGTGTTTGCAGCATTAGGCGGTTATCTTTTTAAATGCAAAACTTCGTTTGTTGTTCATTTGTTTAAAATTTAGGTGGCAACCCTTGAATCTCCCGCTCTTGCCGCGGACATACCTTCAATCACAGTGCAGGTAAGTTCAGCTTGGAATTTTTCTCTGCTGGAATAAAGTGTTTCACAACCACGGTGTTTTTTTAAATTCCTTCAGATAATTTTGTCCTGTAATTATATGTTTTTAACATCTCAATTAGTTGCTTGCGTGAAAAAAATTTCCTTCTTTTTCAGTTTTGATGGCAGTCGTCCATCCCCAGGGCCAAATCTGCTAGAAAGCTCTTATCGCGGTCAAACGTTGTACCTTGAAACGGTTTCAGTTAAACGGGCCCTTGCCACTGCAACACTGTTCTTGTTAGATAACGATTTTTCGCACACGCTCAGAAGTACAAATCTCAAATTATTCGTGAAATCACCATAAAGTGCGAAATACTTGTTTGCTACAGTAAAACTGACTTCTGTGGCTTTGACTCACAAAGACCGCAGCGCTAAATTGTTGTCGCTCATGACGTCAAACGAAGTTCTGCGCCCAACGATTGAAATGATTTCCATGTCGAAAACATTACTATAGTGCGTGTGTAGAGAAGACAGTTTGCTTGCAACTCGAGCTGACCATCGGTGGTTAACGTAACGTCCGTATGCGTTGCAATATGCCGTCAAAATACAGCTTGGTGCCGTGGTTTTGTTGCGGACGAAGCAGATCCCGGAATTATGTAAGTTGGAACCGCGTCGTGTTTTTTTCAGGTCTTGTTGAAAGCTTCCCGGCGCGTCACTAGTGTGCAGTTGTCAGTGGAAAGTTGCAAACCGATCAAGTCAAATGTCGAGCAACTGTCTATCCAAGCCCTGTGTAAGTTCTGCTGTTGATGATTTTGTGTTCTTTGCGTTTCATCAGACTTTCCGCACATCAGATTGGGCGACGTGGGGGGGGGTTGTTGGAACAAACTTTGTTCATTAAATTCGACACGATTCACTTCTGTGCACAAAACCACTCCATCAGCAGACGCTTATTTACCGCTGCATTTTTTTCTGATTAAACTTGTATGTTTTTCAGCGGACAGCGACCCTGTTCCATTGATCAGATGTTCGTTTTTCCTGGAAGACCCTTATCCGCCATCAAGTCTTTATCAAGATGTCACTGTGCATTACCAACAAGCGTCCGGTAATAACAGCAAACCTTTGCAATATGTTGACCAGTAAACTCATATTGCGTAATTTCACCCAGGAATGCATTTTGTATACTTATCCTTTTCCTGTTCGGTTGTCTTCGTTTCGAATTTCAAAACCGGGATAGGTTGACGCGTCAGTCAACCAAGCCCAAGACGGAGGGTAGCGCTTTTTCACGAGTATTCCTCTGTGTGCTGGCGGTCGTTTTTGTTAGAGATGCAGAGGAGAGTTGCTGTGAAGATTATCTACATGGCCACAGANTAAAGCTTCTCCAATTGCGTTTNCGAAATGCCGTCGTCGTGATTGTCACTTAAATCACAAACGCTAGCAATTCTGGTGTCCAGGTGCACCGCGGGTTGTCACCACCAGCGTCTTGCTGCCCTTGTCACTGGTGGCCAGGTCTGCGTCGCCGGTCAAGAAGATGGAGCATCGCGTGACGTTGGAATGCAACAAGCCGTGCATCAATTTAATGGAACTTTTCCCAGGTGCGGTTGTTTGTCTGTAGTTTCATGAAACGTAATAACGTTTTGTGTCCTAATTAGAATCAAAAGTCGAGTTCGTGAAGGTCTCTGTCTGTTTCACCCCTCATGCCCGCATTGTTCGGCCACAAGTGGTCTGTGTTAGTCAGCGACTGTAATAGTCCAAGAAACATCGAACCTTGTTAGGAGTCTTGACTGTCTTGTCCCAACGCAGAAATGCGTGACGTCTGTCTTGTTAGAAGACCTGCACTGAGGCTTCGTTTATGAACCATTCGTCAGATTTTGACCTGTGGAATATACGGCTTGCATGTGGAGCAGCGAGCGACCAGGCGCGATCTTTTTTCGATCAGTTGAACCTGCTTTGCTTTAATAAGATTGGCGTGAAATGCTAAGTTAGATGGCTGATACTATGGTACTACGGTTTCTCTACTTGCAGGTATGATATCCGAAGCCTATTCGCATCCTGCAGCTGCTCTCATCAGCCCCTGACAAATGACTATTAACAATGAAACCTACAAATTAGGGGGATATGAGCGATTTATTTAATGCTTTTTGATACTGTGCAATGAAACTAAGGATATATACTGTACATTCTCGAACATGTCATCAAAAAAATAGAACGTTTTTGCACGAAATAAAGATATAAAATGGTGATTTTTCAATCGTTATTTTCAGTGATTTTCTTGAGCTTATCTACCAGACTTAACGGCTTTCGGCATTTTGCGTTCACATACAGCTATGCCGTCATGCCGCTGCGTCGTATATCGTTTGTAGCAAATGAAAATGACGTATTAGTTATAGCGAGGGTGAAGTGCATGTCCTTTTTAATGCTGGAAGTTCAGTGAACTGGGTCATAAGAAAATCAACAGACGAAGGAATTCCTTACGCTCTAATGATTTCATAAGAATTGTGACGCACTCGATACCCAAACATCCAGCTGTGTGTTAAAAATTTGAAGCCGAATTAATTTTGACGTAAAGAAAACACGGAGCGTAAACGGGACAGCTTCAGGTAACGCCGTGGCCACAACTGTATTTGTCCCCAAAGTTGGGCACACTGCTCCGTGACGCCTGCATGCAACAGGATAGGACTACAGTTTGGGGGGAAACAGGAATAACTTTAGCCATCATGAAACCCAGGTCCACTCTGGCCCAAGCAGTGACGCCTGGCAGGGCTTCAGCTGCGGATCAAATCGTCTTCTGAGGGTGATCTGAGCTCTTCAACCATGCAAGGAAAGTATGAGGGTCCGATAGCCAGGTTCCACTCCGGCTGTCCCTGAAACTGAACCTAGCCTCATCATACTGGCCACGGATTTCTTTGGACAATCTAGAGCAGGGGTTGGGAGCCTGCGTCCAGCAGGCCGCACACGGCTCGCGTTACCATTTAATGTGGCTTGCGCGTCAGAATTTTCGTTGCCAAATTTTGCTGGATTTGCGTATTAAATAAAAAAAAAAAAACGTGCTGGATTTGCGGCGTAATAAAAAAACATTTGTTCCTGGTTGTATTTTTCATCAAACGATAAGATCTGAATTTTCAGTGGTTAGCTAGCCCCTGATATTCCACAACATATATGACCCTTGATAGTAATTAGGCTATCCACCCCTTCTGCATCGTTGGAGTCAGTTCTTTATATCCACTGCTTGGCCGCACAAGATCTCGGAGCAGGTGTTAGACAGCAATTTAATCGTCTCATCATCCAGAACCGTCAGAGCATGCACTCCATGGGGAGGTCGACCCCTGATCTAGGGGATGCGAAGTGTGGTCTGCTGGTGACCAGACAAATCGGTGATTCTAACTCTTCCCCAGGGTCGCTTTGGAAAATTTCTCAAATAAATCATCATCTCGTAGAGATTCTGCCACTGCCACATTGCAACGCAAGTATTAATGCAGATTGAAACAAGTTCACCTTAATGTGGTTTAAATATCTTTGGTGTTGATGACACTGCAGCACTCCAAGACTGGCTACACCTGCAAAAGGGTTTTATAATAAAACTTACCTTAAAACGATCTTGTCCCTGCCATAATCGCAGCATGTTGTAGCTCATTTCTGTTACAACAATCTCCAGCAAACGACTGGAAAAAAATTTTTGAGAATAACATTTAACTGATATCCGCGCAAAAGTGAAGTTTTGCAGCGCAGCTATTTACAAACTCTGCTAACCCCAGATTCATTCCCATAGCATAGTAGTATAAGTGTTATGAGACAGCAGCACAGTTATGATTTACAAACATATGCGCGCATTCGGTGCTACACACTTTTCATGCTGGTGTGTTGTTGAACTCTTTGTGCGAAATCCTGTTTTCTTGTTATAGATTTCGTGTGCGATACCAGCGGCCCGAACTGCATTGCTTTTGAGTATTTTGATGGAATCGTAACGACAATTCTTACATCAAAGTCATCAAGTGAGTTGTTATGTGTTTCTTTTTATTCTTAAGTTACAAACAGACGGCCAAAGGTCACTATCGATGTGGTTTCGAGCTATAGTTCGCCAAGTAGGCGTTCCCCATTATATGACCGGGGTTGTGAGTAATGCTTCTGCAAAATAATCTGCTGTTATTATCGGTGAGATTTGTGAAACGACCACTCTATCATACCTCAAGCGTATTCGCGTGGTTCTAGCAATAAAGTCACAGCAGTGACCCAGACCAAGCCAATTAATCGCATTTTATTTGCACAAGGAAACTTGTTTCGTGTGTTTCACATCTTCAGTCCTTATTCAGATATAATCTATTTGTACAATTAATTGGCTTGGTGTGGGTCACTGCTGTGACTTAAGACTATAATTGCTAGAAATGATAAGTGCAAGCTTGAATCATCGCAAGAAGATGTAAGCATCAGGCAGGAGATTCCTCAAACGGCTTGCTGCAAAGCTAGCGCTTGTAATAATGTTGTCGCATGGTTTCTATTCTCTATTCAGTGATCGTAGCAACATCGCTTATCATGTTTCGACAGATCGCTACCGGGTGCAGAGCGACGCGTACGAAGGTCTGTGGCTGATCACCAGTGAGCTGGTGCGCAGGGTCACCACCATGCAGCCCGACGTGCGATTAACCGTTCAGGACCAACCCGGCTTGGGTGAACTGGCGTTGCTTGTTGATCAGCACTTTCAAGTACAGTACTGTTTTTTTCTGACGCTTTGATCTTTGGACCACAGTTACGGTGCAGCTGATTTAATCATTAAAGTACTATACCGAAGGTGAGCTCATGGATTGGAAGCTGCTTTGTTATCTATTTGGCATCAGGAAAGGCAGGATATATGGCTATCGGATATTTACAGTACAATCTATATCAAGACTAGAGTAACATACCCATCTTTGTTCGGATTAGTCACTGATTGTAAAAATGCAATGATTCTTTTTACATGTGTTAAAGCTGGATTCTGACGAGATGGAGTGAAAGCTCGAAAGATGTTTTGCTCGTTCCTACTGTCCGGTTTTTAACGCCACTGTTCGTTGTTTTTCAGCTTCGTGTGGCACGCGAAGAAATCCGACGTTTATTGGAACAGCGAGCTCATCAGTACCGAGCGATACAGCGCAGACTGCTGGCCCGCTTCAAAGACAAAACTCCAGCACCGCTGAATTGCCTGGACACCCTCTTGGAAGGAACACACACTCAGGTAGGTAAACCCTTGCAGAGTGTTTAGTCTGGGCACAATACTTGGTATGCAAATGTGCGAAATGATAATTGTTTTATTCATTTTCGCTTTCATCGCTGTAGGTCGGATGAGATAATCGTCGAATCTAAAGTTGAAGTAGGAGGTTGCTCTTCGCTAGCATTAAGTGCTCAAGCATGCTTTTGACTTCTTTGGTTGTAAACGAAAGTGATTGGTTCATAATGACTAGTGCTGTGTGAAATAACTCTTACTCAACTCAACAAGAGATCTCAGTGCGACTTTATCTTGCCTGACTTGCCTCACATCCAATCTCTTGAGCGGTTGCCATTGCGAGTTCCGCTCATGTTACAAGTTATTTTGATATTTGTTTGAAGCTTGACTTATCAATAAACTGTTCTTTTCATGATAGCATTGGGATTGTTCACCGCATCGCGATGGTTGCACGCGGTTCATTGCCAAACATATCTCCAAGCCTGCCTCCATTTTACAATTATTTTTTTGTCGTGGTACTAATCACAAATACTCGAACTGCAAATTTTCGTTATTAATGAATTCGGTTTGGTAAATTCTAACTGTGCGTATTTTGTGGAAGTGAGCCAACCCCGCGGGTTCATTGTGTCAACTCATGTATTGTCTTCTTAGTTGCTGGCTGTGGCAGATGCCATGATGGAAAACGAAGAACTATTGAGGAAATGCAGCAGCAGTTTAAGTAGCGCTTGTCGGTTATTGGTGCTTTTAACCAAACTTTGGAGAGGGTTGCCCGATGGTGAAGAAATGACACTGACTTCGATGCTCTGCGTGGAGCAAACGTTCTGCAAAAATGGTCTGGTAAGTTGAAAATCTTTTTTCCCTTCTTAGTTCAATCACTTTTCGCCACCATCGCAGAGGAACGTATTCGACAAACTTCCACGTTTCCACGCCGGTTGTTTTGAGCGTCACATTACGATGATCACGTGTTACCAGGTGCTGTACACGAGTAGTGGCAATAACTGGCCAGTGTTGCATTATATCAAGGGTGGGGAACCTTTTTACTATCATGGGCCGCATGAATTGTGCATTATCACTGGCGGGCCGAGGAACGAGGAAGAGTGGCTACTCTTAACGTACTATCGAGGAAGAGTGACTACTAGGAAGAGTGACTACTCTTAACGTAGGAAGAGGAAGAGTGACTACTCTACGAGTACTAGGAAACTACTAGGAAGAGTGACTACTCTACGAGGAAGAGTGACTACTCTTAACGTACTATCTACTTGCTTGTCATGGAGCTTCGTTTTGACGCGATGTTGTACTCTGACTTGGATAAAGAAAATTCCGATGCGGGCCATATCAGATGTTCACGCGGGCCGCAGGTTCCCCACCCCTGCATTATATAAATGAAAAACACGCCAAGATAAACATTTCTTGCAACGCCAAAAAGACTGGCATTAACCATCAGCGTAAACAGTTTTCAAACTTTCGATTTGAATAGTGAAGTTACTTGGGAAATGGTCAGCAATAATTTGTGTAAACAGGAAAAAACGTCTATTTCAAATCCTTATAAAAAAAAATTTGAGAAGCTATTGCACAATTTGTGGCAGGAGCACCAAGATCCAAAGCACCACCAATGAGTTTATTGATATAGTTTTAGCAATGACAACTATGGAAATGACCAGGCGACAAAGGCCGGGTTGTCGTGCAGCACTCATGCGTTTGTTCATCGCTGAGACATTTACGCGGCTGCTATTCTCCATAAAATCGTGCGATGCGAAGCCGCGGCAATAAATACACTGAGCTGTTAACATGCTGACGCGCAACGGACTACGTGATTTCACTTTGATGAAGGTCAAAGTTGTAGCCACGGCCTTGCAGAAGACGCTCTCCGCCGCAAAGTCGTTATATGCAGACTTGTATTTGAAAATCGGCAACGATAAATGGCTAGGCGCTGTTCGTCTCTATCGGCCACAAGCTTGCCACCTTCAACATTTACCGCAGCCATTTCTGTCTGTCTCATCTCTGTTTAGTAAGCGCGTAGTATTTGACGGATTCCAAGTTGTTCCGCCGTCCTGAAATTTTTTAGCAGTGATTCACGCAGAAAGATTTTCATTCAGCTGCTGGTAATGCAGGTTTCGTGATGAACGTGTGTCTTCAAACTTTACTCCAGGTTCATGTTAGCTTAACCTACAACATGACGTTATCCAGGGCTGGGAAGAAATGGTGGACACCACTTTAACGTCCTTGCTGCGTACGTCGATGTCACGTGCGGGAGCCCGAGATCACGTGACACCAACCAGTCAACTCAGTCTGGAACTCCCTGTTGACACAGTAAAGGTACGTGTCATCTTCTTTAATCTTGAACAATATGAAGTGTCGAAACATACAATATGAAGTTGGATTTCATTTTGCGCAACAGCCTATGAGTCAAAAAATTGACCTAAAAAACGAATGTTAGCTGATACTAGTCTTGCCTGCGCAAAAGGTTGTTTTCCGAAACGGATGTACCGAAATTCATTTCCGATCACTGTTACACATTCGTGTCAAAAGGGGTGCAGACCTGTCCACCGATCACCAACTGGTGGTCTGCAACTTTTGCCTGGAAAAAACAACAGGACCTACAAGAACGTACAGGACTAGGAGGTCCTACTAAACAAAGTGATAGGGCCTGGTGAATAAGAATGTAAGAAAGACCTTCGTAGACAGCGTATCGTCCTTGTTTCGAATGTTCCCGCTATGCACGTTGCAATTGTAACATCGTGTTCTACTCGGGTCTGTGAACAGAAACGACTCGGTGTGGCGAATAATGGCCAAAAAGTAACCTTGAGGTTACTATCAAAGACAAAAATGTTGTCTTATTCTGCAATTGTAAATCCTTGGTAGACGGAGAGAGTATTTCAAAGATCTTTTGAGTCCAGTGACTCTCAGACCATCAGACACACAGGGGTTCGTTCAGGGGTGCAAAATACCATCGCTTCGACCGAATTCTTCCCAGCTATCGAAGCACTGAATGATGCAGGTTGTGATGAAATACGACCTGGAGTGCTCAAAGCATTGAATCGAGAAGTTCTTTGGCTGACTCGTGTGTGTCAAGTTTGCATGGCTTCCTGGAAGAACACCGGAAGATGGGAAACTGGGGTCATCACATGCTAAGGAAGGGAGGCGGAGGGGAATCAACTAACTGCAGACGCATCTCTTTCTTTATCATTGGCTTGTCGACTTCTCGATCTCGTATTCATCGGCACCAGTTTTGCAATTTGTGTTCCGGTACAGCCGGGTTAGCAATTGTTGCGACATGTTGGTTTTCGTACGAACTTATACAATGTAGTAACCTGTATGCTCTACAACACGTGTCACCAACGTGGTGCCCGCGGGCACCAGGTCGCCCGCAAAGACCAAGTAGGTCGCCCGCCGGCCTGTTCTAAAATTAACATTAGCATGATCAATGTCTTAACATTAACGAATATCAATACTAAAATAATTGAAGGTAAATTGAGCAAAATTTTTATTTCAGAAGTGTGTATCAAACTAGTTGCCCTTGACATTAATCGGTGCACAAGAAATTGCTCGCATTTTCGAGAAGGTTGGTGACCCCTGCTCTGCAAGAAATCTACCCTGATTAGTCTGCAGGAAACTTGTAATTTGTTTTTTCTTTACACAGTTGAAGAAACACTTGGCGATTCTAATGGATAAACTTGCAAAGGGGGCAAGACTTCCTGCTTCAGACGCAGCCAAGAGCAAAGTTGCTGCAAGTCACGTTAAAGTTCCGTCAAGTATGTGAATGAGCTGTTGCTATATTGTAGGGCGGCTCTTGGAAGTTGCTATTAGAACCAATGCATTACGAATCGTAAACATACTAAAATAATAAAGCTGGTTGTTTTCGGTCATTGACGGAATTTTTTTTAAATGACTGAAAAAATTATGTCAATACGGTCATAATACCTTTTTCAGTCATACAAAAATGTCCTAAAACGAAAAAATGACAAAGATTTTAATCGATTTCAGACAAATAACCGGAATGTCTCAGCGAAAAAGAAATTCAGGCACAAAGTTGTATGTATACTTTCACGATGTTTGCTTGTAATACTCGTACTTGTACCTTTGACCGCAATCTACACCATCATATGCAGGGCAAGGAAGTAGTCAGTTTTGTGATTCACCAACTGAGCGAAAGTACAAGTTGAAACCTTGGTTTTGCGAAACACAAGATTCGTGTTCTTGGCGTCATTTGGCTCTCAATCTGATAGTATACATGCTTTTCGTCATTTTTTCAATCACCTCAGCCACGCGTAACGCTGTACTTTATAAGTGTGCGTCATCGCGGCTTTATTTGGGGGCTAACAATTTTTTATTCTCATAAGAAACTGGTAAGACGCATCCTTCCAAAGATTCATTCTACGACGACCACGTGGAGTCCAAACCAGATCAGCGGTCGCACAAGCCTTTTGACGTTTCCGACAACGTTACGAAGTAAGTACTGCTGAGTGGTTTGTGGAATATACGAAAGAGTAATAGGAAAATACGCCCATTATTTTATAAAGGTCCTGTTCAGAACCTGTTTCAAGTTACATTACGTAAGCATTTATGTAAATACTAAGTCGGCAAAAACCAGTGGTGAGTTCAACTTCTTCAAAATCCAGGTTTCACTTTGGTCACAACAGCAGCGCAGACCAACACTGATGTATTTTGATTTTTTGAGGCGTTGCGTTCAAGATTTAAAATGGTCTATGCCAGGGGTGGGAACCTATTTACTATCACGGGCCGCATAAATTATGGATTATTACTGGCGGGCCGCAAATAACAACTGATTATATCCTAAAATTCTACTTTTATCTTACTGTGAGGGATGGAGGCTTCTTATTACATCCTACCTAAGTACCTGCTTATCATGGAGCTTCGTTTCAACGTGATTTTGTACTCTAAATTGGGTAACGGAAATGCTGATGCGAGCCGTATCAAATGTTCACGCGGGCCGCAGGTTCCTCACCCCTGCTCTGTGCCTGTTAGTCAGCCTTTCCCCGCGACCGAATTTCACTCGTTCGTGAAAAAAAGCGGAGCTGATTTAGAAAGCCAATTTTCGATATTCTGCAACTTTCCTGTGCGTGTTTTGATCGATTCCAACACTAAAAATTCGTTTGGATCGATCAGTTCCGTTCCCACTGGCAACATGCTGCTGTTGGTCGTTTGTTCGTTTGTAAAACCAGCAGCGGTGATTGCTCGAAGCGCGTCTCACACTTGCGCTTGTTGCAACGCAGTCTTGAATCAATGTTGCCGGTCGCCGATGATGTAAGACTCCCCCCTTCACTGTCTCCGTTGAAGGAAGCGAAAAGAAAAGGTGAGATGCGCTGAATAAAGTTTTCGTCGCAAGTTTCCGTATCGATGGGTACACAGCGTCGGTGTGCCTCCGCGCTGTCGATAGACGCACGTGTGTGCACGTGATATGGCGCCCATTTTCGTGTCCGAAGCAGATGACGGGTTTGTGTCGGTATAGAGTCGATACTCACAGAACTTTGTGGGTGTTGATGCTAAAAACGGAGCCTGTAATATTGCAGAATTGGCATGCAGTATGGTGTCATGTGGTGGTCCAGATTCTAACCGTTCACTAGCCTTGAACTTTGTCTCGAAGTAGTAGAAATACAAGCGTTTCAAAACTCGGCACGTACGTTTCGCTTTTGCAAAATGGTGACACGATTACAAACGTGGTCTCTCTCCTGCTGACCCTGCGAAAAAGTGTTTTGAAAGACCGCAACAGTCTCTCAAAATGAATAAAACCTTACTTTACGACCATCTTGGTATTTAGATGAAATAGTTGCAATCTCTCAAAATTTCTTAAAGGTCGCCAAGGTCAAACCTTTAAAAAAACCTGCCTGTGGAATTCTTCTGTTCAGCTGTCTTCGTTTCAAATTTCAAAACCGCAGCGGTCAGCAAGTTCACACCCTTAAAAAACCTGTACGTATGGATCATTCTAGTCAGTTTTGCCTGCTTACTTAAGCGCCACCGTATTTTGTTCTTGTTGTTTGTTGACAAGTTTACTTAGATTTCCTTTTGCGGTTCCAGGTAATTTCAATGATTACGCAACTATACCCAACGGAAACTTGGAAGAAGGTAAGCAACCGTTTGAACTTTCCCGACTGCCGTAAAACTAGGTTCGTAAAGTTTCCTGGGTATGAAGGTTATGCGCATTTATTCCACTGAAAATAAGTAGAATCGCACGTGAGAGCGGTGACATAGACATCCTACTGAACTGCTGGAAATCGAAAAACGTTTGCCTGCAGGCCACTGGGCTGAAGCGTTCATCATCTCTCTTTGTTTTCCCAGCATTTGCTTCACTGTGAAAACATTTCTGTAATTAGCTTTGCTGCGTCAGTGGAACCCGAGCAATCTGTTTCCTAAATTTGACTTGGGCAATTGCTACAAAACGTTGCATCATACCAACTGGAGTTTAACCCGTATATTAGATGTTACATTTGCATTCTGTCGCTCGGTCAAAGTTCGGCCTGTACGGTATGCTCCGTAATTTTGACCGATAGTTGACCTGCGTGCATAGCTTGCTGGATACCTTTGACAAAACTTTGACCTGAACAATGTGCTACATAGCGTTGACCAAAGTTTGAGCTGTCCCACAACCCAAATGTGACTCGAACGATATGCCTCATTAACTTTGGCCAGGACTGTGTGCTGCACCAGTTCGATTTGCCTTTTTCGTGCTACATTTGACCTATACAACGTACTACGTGATTATGACCGAAGCTCGGCCTGCATACCATGTAATGCTACATAACTTTAATGAAAATTTAATACGAGTATTAGGGTATGCGTCGTAACTTACACATAAATATGACGCAGGCACTGTGCTAAGTAATTGCAACCTGATCATTGCGGCACGTAGCTTCAGTTAGTATCCAGCAAGCATGGGGTGATTACAGCACAAATGTAATCAATTACGAATAAACGAAATCGAAAGTAATCACGATTGAAAGTAATCACGATTACAATCGCGATTACATTTGTCTTGAAACATCTTAAGAACGAAAACAAACCCTATTTGTATGGTTTAATGTATAAGTATATTTTCAGACAACATACGATATGAATAAATGCAATAAACGAAATTACTAATCTGTAAGGATCATGCACCGGAAAAATCACATTAGTTGTTTAATAAGATTTTCGTGCAATCAACAAACCAGTGGCGGAACTAGAGGCTTGAGCTATAGGAGAAACTTAGCTGAAAGAGGCATACAGGCCTCCTACTAGTGAACACTTGGAAAAAAAACTTCAGAAATAATGGTGAAACCGGGTGTGGATGGCTATACTAGAACCCCAAATCTACTGAAAATACTCCGAAAAACGCAAAAAGACAACCTACTGAGAACCAATTAAAAGAATATTAAAACCGAAATATAAGCTAAGTGGAAGCCTGGTTTTTACATTTAGCTGGCCAGGGGAGTCAAATCGCTCCTCGTACTCTACTGCAACAAACATTAAAATAATAATTAAAAAAATGATCCATTTTTGAAATCCTTGGTGCAGTTGATAAACATCAGCGCTTCAAATATTTTATCAATCAAACGACATCTATCAAGCTTGAACATTCGTCCAGCAACGCTGAAAATTCGTTTGTTAATAATTTCAAAATTGCTGACTATTTCTCCTAACTGCGGTTTACGATCGTCTGCAAG
>JGI24159J19872_10007745_pt1 | contig 14062 bp, 8 predicted proteins | sample Ectturendosymbi4_FD_19872 | JGI IMG/M metagenome (IMG submission 19872) | reverse complement strand
GAATTTTCTTCACAAGTGAATGGGAATGGTTTGGGATTATGCAATGCTATGCTATAAAGCGATTTATGCCTTTAACCAATATGCGATTAACCGATTTTGTCTGTATCTTCAATTTTTAAATTACTACTCGTAACACATACTGACAGAATAAAAAAAAAAAACTCAGCCATACTAGCGTTCACAACCTAGTGGCCATTAGAAAGAAATCTAGTGACTTTGTTGTTGCTGCTTCTCGGAAAGTATCCACTCGTACGGTTCTGATCTTGTTTTCCAAATGAAGTAGAAAGGATAATCCAGATTAGCACATATATGTTGTTGCAAAGGCCACTAGAACAGACGGGGCGTTTGTACTCAATTTCTGGTAATTTTGTATGGTTAGAACACGAGAAAATTCATGTTCTGCAGCAGCAAANAATAATCTGGCTATAGTTGCACTATCAACATTCAAACGTCGCAATACGCTTACAATCGCATCACCGGCCATCTGCAGTGTGAAGCAGAAATAGCAATTTCAGTTGTTTAGTTAGTAATGTTACCGGAATAATTTGGCTGGATAATGTTCTTTTGAGTAATAGCATTTGCAAGCTTTCAAATATATCAGTTCTTTTGAGAAAAAGTACATCCAAGACCATACAAACTCTCATACTCAAAAATTACATTTTGAACCCCTGCAGATCTTGTTTCAGACCCCCCAGGGGTCCAGGAACCACCAGTTGGGAACCATTGGCATATACAATGTTTTTCATATGAAAAACAAATTTTCAGTCAAAATGCATCTCACAAACAATAAAATTTAGATACTGAATGAAGTTCTTCCTATTTTTTCTAATATAGTTGCAGTGTGATAAGTTACCTCCAAACATACACTACATTTTCACACTTGGTTCCATGCAACGTTATGCAAAATATAGCAAACCCATATGTTTTATATCTCTAAATTCATTAAATGTTATCATTATTGGAAAACTCTGGATGGTTGCATGAAAAACAAGTGTTAACAGCCTACTAACGGAAATATGACTAAAGCAAACGAGGTAAAGTCATCATGTTGACATTGTGGTAAACAGTGAAGTAATATTATTAGTACATTGAGATGCAGCAAGCTTCCAATCCAGTCAACTCATCAGACTTATTACGATAACAGTGTTTATTGAAATGTCAATGTTCTATGTTATGACTTTTACTTTGGCATTAGGAATAGGATGGGTGGTTTGTCACCTTATGTAACCATGAGATGAGAAAGATCTACAGCTCATTTGTTGCATGGATTAACTGATTTTCAGTGAAACTAAATACGTTTTGAGCTGTAGCTGCAACAAAAATTTTTGAGGCTGTTCGAATATGTGTTGTTTATGTTTGTAGACTTTAGACTTCCTGTAAAACAAAATTGTGTATTTGGAGTTTTGAGTTAGGTCAGTAAATTTACCCAGTGTCTGATTTTTGGGACGAACTTGATTCTACTGACCTGCCCACAACGTCACAACCTCTTTAAGTTCATGATAATCTCATTTTGTAAGTGTTGCTATAGCAGGCATTTTTAGGGTAACATAACAAATGAAATTTTTGTTTGCTAATTGNTCTTTTACTCCATTATGTCTTCAGCCACTTTTTTAAACATAATATTAGCACAGAGTTAGAACTTGTTTTTAAAAATGCATGTAGACTTAAAACAGCTGATTCTAACATCATGGAGATGCCGGTGGTCAGAGAAAGAGTGGTCTATTCACATTTGCAAGCATTTACTGCAACCATCAGATGTATTTCATGTTGCTGATGCTTTGGTATGCCAAACCTTCATTGGAACTTCTCCTAATTCGTTACTCCTAGATTATGTGTGGCATGCATTAAATACAGGGCTACTAACTTACAGCTCTGTCATTACTGCTATTTCCAAACATGAGGATCTGCACAGAGTGGAAAGCACTCGAGGTATTTATGAGCTTCTGCAGCGATTGATGATTCTTCTGAACAGCAAGCCTATCAGAGAAGATGGAATGGATCTGTGCTGTTCATTGCGCATGATTCTACAGTGGCTTTTACGAAATATTGAGCAGTACCTGAAAGGGGTGAAAGATGTTTCAGCAAACGTTGCTGAAGAGCTGATAAAGCTTGACTGTCATAGTTTGGAAGAACTTACCACGAAGCCACGGACGTCAGCTTTACTTACGGTTGCAAGATTTGAAGAGAGTGGTGTATGGAGTCACATAGAAACTGACCTGGCAGTTATTAAAAATAGTTCTGGGCAACACTCACTACATGCAGAAATAAGTAAAGCGTGTCATCATGTTTCACAGCTCTCTCGAATTTCCATTACAGCAAAGTCAATTTATACCCACATGCCTTCATTGGAAGTGTGTCTGCCAGTGTCGAGCTTAATTATGCTGGAGGTTGAAACGATGAAACTCACAGAAGGTACGGGGATCGCACAACAACTGATGCTATTGTCAAAAGTGCTGGGCCTAAGTATGACGCAACTCATTTTTCATGCACTTCAGGCAGCGTTGATGGGTTATCTTGATTCTGTAGTTAGCAAAACTGGCAAAGAACCGTACTGGTGTGCTCTCATTTTTTTACGCCTGCCAAAAACAATCGTGTATATCAAATCCTCAGTTGTGGGTTCTGAGTTCGATTCTCCATCCGGAATCACTTCAAGGAAGTCAAGTGAGTTCGATTCTTCCGTTTTCAAAGCTTTGGAAAAGATTGCTTGCTTGGACAGTTTGTTTGACACAATAGATAATTTTGGGGATGAATTTAATTGGATGAAGTTAATCACAGATCATTACGTGACTAAAAATCTGATAACCGAAAATGACGCTCGAAAACTACAGAGCATTAGGAATGGTCAGCGAGAAAACATGTCTCGTGGAACTAGGATGGAAAGTCCAGCCAATCCTTTAACTATTGTCAAAGCTGAAACGACAGTTGAGCAACTTGTGGCAGCTTTGGGATCATTCGATGTATCCTCTGAGCAAGAAAGAATATGGGCAATGCTTCAAAGCATATGCAATTGCAAAAGTTTTGACACATACATTGCTGCTGCATCGGCCACAGGACAGCTGTCAAGTTTTGCAAGTAAATTACTTTTATGCAATGATTATTTTAAAGCTAGTGCGGGAGAAACAGTAAAAGGAGCTCAAACCCGAGCTCTTCTTTTTGATATAACGTTTTTAATGGTTTGCCGAATGATGAAAATATTTGGTAAACAATATGTATTTGAAGGTTTTCACTCAAGCAAAAATGTGGAAATGACGTATTTGCTACATTGGTTAGACGCGTGGTGGTTACCGTACGTTAAAGGTGCACTAACCGGAAAATTGGAAGTTGATGCAAACAGGGTTGATAAATTGATTAATAGTTTGAAGACATACTCCGAATTTAAAGTCAGTTTGGCTAAATGGAACGATATGTGTACTAATCTTCCGCATGCCATATTGGAGTTTATCAAAGCCAGGCAGCAAGGGTACATTTCTTCAAGCGATTTAAATAGGATTGTGCGGTATGTCCGGGATCATTACCCATTGAGCATTTGCCTGGCAATTATCGCTTTAGTGGCACAGAGCGGTAGATTAGTGTCCGGACATGCCGACTATATTGCTGTTCTTCACATCTTAGCTACGAAGAGCGACCAGCATTCGCAGTTGTCTCATCTCTATGATCACCGCTACGAGTTTTTTGTTGACGTTGCAGAGCATTTTATGAGTAGCCTTGTCCCTGAGTTCTGGAAAAATGGAAGCGTGGCAAATGTTTCATCAACAAGTATGTTGCGGGAAGCATACAGCGAAATCCAGCAGACGCAATGGATAGATCATCACCGGCTGAAAATGCTGACTGTGAGCTACAACCAACTTGGCGTGGTTGCATTCATGAGGCAGATTCTGTGTCTTGTTCTGAAAGAAACGCGCTTAAACGCCATACAAAATGCTGTTTATGTTGCTTTCTCTTGCATGAGGGTAGACATAGAATCTTGTATGGTCTACTTGCTACAGCATGGAATTAAACGTTGCTTCATGTCCGAGGCGCATGTTCTTGCTCCGCCAGTTGGCCTCGAGATCGCCAAGATGACTGTTGCCGGCTTAGACATTGCCCTGGATGATGCGGTGCTTCGAGAGAAGTCTATTCTACCGAAGCATGAGCTAAGTCCTTTTCTACACAAAACGAGTACTGCTGTAAGACGTAACGATAGTGGTTTGAAGGTGCGCCGAATGCTTAGTTGTTCCACCGAACACGATTTGGCAGCCTCATCAGGTGTGGCAGGTCTTTCGCCCGATCACCCGATATTGGTCGTTTTGGGAGAGTTCTTGCAGTCTCTTTGGATTTCTTCAAAAACCCACCGTTCTGGACCTATAGCTGATTTTGTTGTGACTTTCATAAAATTAGCTCTCCATTCCACCCCCTTGTTATCGCGCACAGTGAAGCAGTGCATTCCGCCTGAAATGGCGCGAGATTTAGGTTTCGCATTGGTTGAGCAGAGTCGGGAACTACTTTTTGCTGCATCGGATTTGGGAAATCCAGACGTTCGGCGAGTCGTAGCCCAAGCAGTTTGTCAAACAACATCATTTTCGTAAAATGTTGCACTTTGTTTAACATTCCGTTAAGAGCTAATTTCTCGCTTATCTATTAGGAAATGTGCAGTGGGTTAAAAAAGGTATATCGATGTTTATCCAGTGTGTTCTTAAAAGTTATGTAAAAACTACAAATCGTTTGCATGGAATGTATATTGGTGATGTGTTTCGAACTATTGCGTGAAATATTCCCGCGTAATGTTTTCCTTCATTGTGTTTGCCAACGTTATCAGCTAGCTTGTAGCTTTCAATGCATTGTCATGATACTATTCCGACGTACCCGCTGCTGCATTTCCAAACTTTACCAGTTTTTCGACGTGACGGATCGATGTAATACTGTGAAAAGGTTTTAAAAAATTGCAAAAAATTGCCGAGACATTTGGTGGCAGACTGCGTGTAGAAATTGTTTACCGTTGCTTAGTCGGTAAACACTATGTGCACCGGAGCAGTCAAGCTTTGTTGTTCAGAACTGTCGCATTGATAAAACTTCATTATACATAAATCACTTTTGTTTTAGGTTTTTTTTTTCGCTGGAACGTTTCGGTCATTTTTAGCGGAGACATTTTAGTCACTGAAACATTTCTGTCATTTGTCTCACAGTTGTAGTATATTTTGAAACATTCTGACCGAAATAACTTGTGTTTCGGTCTATGACCGAAAAAACAGCCTCTGTTTACTTCACTGCCTTTTAATTATTCCAATTGCAACATGTTCAACCAACTGTTGACGGCATGTAAACAATCTGTGCTTGCGAAAACACGATGATAGTTTTGTTGAAGTGTGGGAACGTAGCCAAAAATCTACAGATTTTCAGTAATCACACATTATGCTAGGGCGCTACGCAAGAGATAGCTTTTCATTTACGCGATGTCTGGAGCTGCCCACAGGAAGTTTGAATCAAAACATACCTGCATCTTCAACTCAGGTTACTATGAAAAATGTGAGAACGCGCTCCCACATCCAAAAAAGCGTGGGAACCCCGTTCCCGCCCAGCTGCACCCCTGATTATTTGGATACAAATATCCATGAAATCAGGGTTGTTAAAATTCATCATTTTTTTTATTTAAATCAGATTATTATGACTTTTTTGCTTTAATGTGTAGGGGTTGACCACCTAACCTTTGTAAGTTTTAATTTTAATGAACTTACTTTAATATAATGTTTGTGAGTGCGTTAACTTCAAGTGCATCGTCTAGAAACATCTGAACTTTCTTTCAATCTATCTTATGCGCTTGTGCAATATCCCTTAATGTAAATCAGTCAATAACACTAGGATGAGCATTCAAAACAAAGTATTTATGGAAATGGCAATACTCAAATCATCGGTTTAGCAAATTCACTGACACTTTCAAATTCAAAAAATTCAAATTCATGTTGTGAAGCTTGTACATACACGGTTGCCAGCTGTTTGGGGGGCGAAGTCTATTGTTAAAATTAATTATTGTAAGGCAGCTTTCGCTAGTTCAGCTGCAAAAGCAGGTCTTTAAGGTGTTTTCGGGTCCCAGAATCTGAGAAAAAAAGGTAATATCTATGGAATTTTTTTCGTACCTAGCATGTTTCCATAAAAAAAACTGGCAAAAATATAACTTACATCCATAAAACAGTAAAAACATACAATACGAGTAATATTACTGTGAATTAAAAATATGTTGTATATAATTGCAGTAGAATTTGCCTAATTCGTCACCTCAAGGGGATTATAAAAAGTGACGAATTATGCAAACAGGTGAAAACTCTCATAGAAGCTCGTATACTTTATCGTAGTAACTCGTATCAGTGGCGTACGTAGAAAATTTTCAGGAGGGGTTCAATCAGCGGCATTTGGTGGTCATTTGTACTTGGTTTGCGCTGTTTGTGACGTTAATTCCCACACGTGCTAGCTGCTTAGATATCAAAAGCGAATGTCGTATTAGCCGAACAAAATGCTTCCAAGGAATAGAAAGAGGTAGCTAATTAGACGAACAGAAATGTACACAAAAGATAGGAATACTGCCGGAACTGACGAAAAAGTAACAAATTGACGAATTAAACAATGTCGAATTAGACAAGTTCTACTGTACTATGTTTGTAGCCAACTGCCTACTGTATGTCAGTGTTTCCCAACCATTTTAGACTAGCGGCACCCTGCAGAACAGAATTTGCAGCACCCAGTGGCAAGCCCACAGCAATTTGCTTTAAGGTTTGATGACATTTTAAAATACTGTTTTTGAATAATATATTGAGAAACATATTAGCTCGCGGCACTCCTGAATATTGGAAATGGAACCCATAGGGTGCCGGCCTATATGTCTGATGGAATTTAGATGCTGGCCTCGAACTTGCACTATATGCTAGTCTATCAGTGATTTCAGTCTAGGCTTCATTTTTGCAATTAATTAACATAGAACGGTGGTTCTTAACAAGGGGGCACGCCTCCCCAGGGGAGCGCGCACTCTGCAACGTATAAAGTTTGATCAATAAATGCATTTGTTTTTACAACTTCTTGAAATATCATGGGGCCTTAAAACAAAGGACAATTGTTTAAGGGAGGCGTGGTAGACAAAAGGTTAAGAACCATTGACATAGAACCTGTGACCTCATAGCAGCTACGATTAATGAAACTTTAACTGCTTTTAACTTGTGTCATCATAAGAACTTTTTGCGTTCCGTACCGGTATAAGTGAAAACCTATTAGGATGCTAATTAAGTGCGTCATATAAGTTACAGAGCTTTGAAACCCCATATGATTTATTTGATTTTTGTTGCTTGAATTAAATCAACTGATTTAAATCCATCAACCCTGGATGAAAGGTAAATACTTCAAACTTGTTCGCGCATATCACTGCTGCATCCGCTTGCTCTCAGCATGTTCTTATTCTGGAAAAGCGCGTGATGCAAGCTTGGTTAGAGTGTGGGCTATCGACTTTTTTCTGGATCGTGCAATTGCGTTTTGTTTGTTTGAAAACCGATGCTGCTATAAGCATATGTAGTTTTCTCACTTCATTATATTTTCGTACAAACCTAACAAGTTTTAATAGCTTCCTGGTTAATAACGATGTCCTCTCGACCACTAGTCTTTCAAAAATTTTTACTGACTGGCTTGTGATCAAAAATGACTTGACAAGCACCATCGTAATTAAGAAAAATAAACTCAGCCCAGTGGTGTAGCTAGCGTGTGGGTTGCCCGGGGCGGCCGTTGAATTTGGTGCCCCGAAGCCCAGAAAAAATACGTAGCCGATTGCACAGTGCCTTTTTGTTGACAAATTCTTCAACGTCAAGGTTTGTTTCATCTGTCATTGCTCTACAGACAGCATGGCAAGATTTCTCAACCGCAAGTTCTCACACTGGAACTTAAGTAATTCTTTATCAGATTTAGTTTCGAAAAACGCCTCTGACAGCCAGGCCCGTCGCCAGGATTTAGCAGCATGGGGGGGATCAAAAACCAGAAGGGGGAGGACACATTTTAAAAATGCAGTATTGGATGTATGCAGCAACCGGTGGGCCAAATGTGATATGGGGGGGGCAGGCACCACTGGCCCCCCCCCGCTGGCGACGGCCCTGTTGACAGGTAGCAACACTGACAGCAATTGAGGAAAATCTGCAGCATTATTGCTCAATTTGGAACAGAGTTCCCAAGGTTATACTTGTGAATAAACGGTAAAAGTTCAAGGGGGCCTTCTTTCCTTGCCTTTATACCTTCTTCAATATCAGCAACCAAGAGCTGGTCTTTGTCTCTCAATGATAAGCTCCTCTTTACCGAAGTCTTCGTGATCTATTGGACACTTATATTTAGGGCGACCAAAAGTCAAAATTTTTCTGCCTTTTTGAAAGTTTATGAAACGTCCACAAACCAAATTTCACGATGACACCATGAGCCACTCCAAAGGTATTACGTCAACAAAAAGTCAAATATTATATCACTAGGTCAAAATTTTTTTGCAGCAGAGTTTTTTTCTTGTTATCAATATTTTATTAAAGTTACAACAACAGATTTTGATATGTTTTTGCTAGTTGCAATTCTGAAATAGAAATGGGTTTGTTGCTACTTAGACGCAATAATGTTGCTGAGCCCACAACTGGACGATTGAATATTAAGTAGACTAGGCATGGCAATACAAGAAACGTGTTCTTACAGTACTTGGTTTGGCAAATGCTCAATCCATTATGCATATACTGCGTTTTAACCTCATGATATTCGCCGATTTGACTCTATTGTAGTTATTAATGTACTTATCAACATGCCATGCCTAAATTAACAACCGAATTCTTCAAAAGTTCGAAGTATACTGCATGAATATGCTTCTGAGTTTACCTCAACACCTAAGGGTGAATTATTTTGCAAATTCTGTGGCTGCTTAGTGAAAAGTGATACAAGGTTTATGGTGGAAGCACATCGCCGCAATGGGAAGCATCAAGGTTTGTTTCATGAAACTGAAAGTAGCCAAACACTTTTGAAAGATGGTATGCCAGATTTTGCAGATAGACCACTTTTTGTTTCATTTCAATAGAACAAAACTATCGGTTTGTTTTCTAATACTGCATGTGAGATATGTTTTTTATTCCGTTTTCCAACTGAAAACGCAGAAAATTGATAGGTCAAAATACAGTCAAAATTTCTAAATTATGAAGTCAAAATTTTAAGTTTTCAGGTCAAAAATTGGTTGCCCTGCTTATGTTACTATCCAAAACAAAGATTCAATGGGGTATGAAAGGTATATTTCGCAGTAAGTGCATAATTCTGTTGAAATCTCAAAGTTACTTCTTGGACCACTCTGTCCAGGGAAGAAAACATTTAGTGTCCCGACATTAAAACCATTTTTATTTCAATACAGGCTTATAGCCTACAGCAAACCCCACAGTACCGCCCCCATAAAAGTGACGCCAAGGGCGGACCGTCCCCTCACCCCCCTTTGGCTACGCCACTGCTCAGACCGCTAATGTGTTATGATGTGGATTATAGCCTCAACCCATGAAAATGAGTAAAGTATGCACAAATTAACAAGCATAAAAAAACGCAGTCATATGAAAGTAGTATATGCGCGTTGTTGTGAGGTGTCGTTCGCTAACTATTTTCCAAAATCTTATGTCAGCCGCAATTTTCAATTTACAGTAGCTCGTGAGGTTTGCTTTTGGTTAACTCCAAATATACGAGTTTGCTATAGCCTAATTTGTGTAGGCTAGCCTTCCTAAGAAAATCTGCCCCTATGTGCAGCGATATTGCAGTACTACAGTATTATGCCTGGTACCAACTCTGTACGATGGCTCTGATTCCTTGCCGTCTTTTTTCGCTGAGACATTTGGTCAATGGTCATTTGCCCGAAATCGCTTAATTAAACTTTCCGCCATTTTTTCGTTTGAGGACATTTTTGTATGATTGAAAACGACATTATGACTGAACTGACTTAATTTTTTTGGTCAAAAAATTTCAAAAAAATTCGGTCAATGACCGAAAAGTCACCAAAACAAAACCAGATTCCGCATATCTTCCTACGTTACGTGCATGGGTGTCAGAAATTTTTTTTCCAGGAGGTCAAAAGTGGTGAAATTTCATTTCACCCACTCTGAAACTAAGAAAACAACCTTTTATTGCTAAAAATTGAATAGCAAAATGTCAAAGTTCAAAATCCAGGGTTGGTGAAAACACCCCTGTCCCCCTTCTCACGCCCATGGTTACGTGGACACAGAACCTATGAGCAACATTATCTTATTACAATAATGTAAAAATTGATGCGAAGCTTTTGAAAAACTACCCTCTTAGTTTTTCAAAAAATGTAAGCACATATTTCGCTAAATGTGACTTACATTGTTAAATTTTTCGTAGAAATTGATGTATTCCGTTTGCACATGAAAAAGAAAAGTTGCACCATGGCACTGACTTACCGTTACGAAGCTGAAAAGAGTAAGAAAAGCTGTCCCCAAATCTCCCCAATTGCGTTCGTCGCCACCAACGTAACCGAAAAGGTAATAACCAAAAATAGCGAAAAGAAACATGATGAAGACCAAGATCAGCATCACGTTGACAAACGACTTCTTCATGGTATCAATCAACGCTGTTAGTAAAACCTGCGTTGAAGTAGGGTGGACATAGATTACATTCGCCACTGTCTGCGCAGTCTACATGCAAGACAGTGTTAAGACGAATCTCTATGCAAATCCTTACTACACGAGTAATTTTTCCGGTTTACTTCAACAACATAAACATAAAAAATTACTTTGAAGGAGATAAACTGCACAACCAAATACGAAATCAAGCAACACATACGCTTCCGCAAGCAAAAGCGCAGACCAGTGGCGCAACAAAGGGGGCTCCGGACCCTGGGTGCGGCAATTTGTTGATTAAATTAATTTTTTAAGTAGTTTAAAAGTTCTAATTCTTCTTTATTATTTTTAACTAACATTTTCAGAAAATTTAGATCTCAGTTTTTGTGTGTGGAAGCCCTATATAGACTGCTAGGCTAGCCTAAAAAACAGGGGATGCGGCAATGGAGTGAGCAAATTGATTAAATGTTTACTGAAAAAATCTGGGCCAAATCCCTTGTGGTAAATTACCTCAGTGTTTGCCTTGAAATCGGGTTATTTTAACATAATTACTTGGGTACAATTGTCTCCCAGTCCCCACATATTAATTCTGATCCATCGATTTAATTTCTTGCAGTGACTGTTTATTTGACGATGTCAAGCGAACTTTCTGGCCTCTGCGAAATTTCTGAACTATTATTGTTTGTCAGTTGTTTTGGTTCTCATAGTAAAGGAATAAAGTTTGGCGATACTTCTTTGATGTGTGCTGCGTAAATTAAAAGACTTAAAAAGCACTTATTAACTCCACTCCTTCAATAGCTGATGTTTTCAAAGGTCTCTTTGAAGCACTGATATCGAAATCATCATAAGTTTTGCAGGTTTTGTGTAGTAAGAGGGGGTGTATTGACTGATCTTCCGGCCGTCACTTCATGCGTGACAAAACGGCTGATGTTATGCAGGTAACACTGGACATTTCTGGTGAAACCAAGTTTGGCATGTAGATCGAAGACAAAGCTTTGTAATTGCGATTCTCAAGGGAGTTCGTTGCGAAACCTTCGACCGCCTGTTTCATGATAAGTCTCTCTTGTTGTTATGCAGACCTGTCAAAATCAGTGATGTATCCGAGTCATTTTTTTCGAGTCAGAGTCACAAGCCCTTCGAGTTAGAGTCATCTAAAATTTTTTCGAGTCGGGTCAGAGTCATGACTTGGTCGAGTCGAGTCACAAGACCTGTCGAATCGCTTCGAGTAATTGGTTTGCAAGCTCGAGTCAATGTCGAATCACACGAAATATCACGTTTTTCTNCTACATTTTTTTGCTAACAAATNGCGCCCGATAAGTTAGAAATTGGTGCCCATCATGCTGCGAAAGGGCGCCTGATAAGTTAGCAAATGGTGCCCAATGTTGTTTTAACAAGTTTGATAGCAGGTTATTTATATCTAAGTTTTCTCAGTTTGCAGTTTACGTGTCTCTTTCACTCTCGGTAATTTCAAAAAGTCTAGCCCAGAGGTTCTCAAAGTTTTTTTCACATTCCTCCCTTATAAACCCAAACTCTGTCAATTCCTTCCCAACAAAGATCACAAATGATAATTGCAAAAATTTCACACTACGTACTGTGAAGAAACAAGACGACTATGAACCAATAAACTCCTTTGTCACTGCAGTTAAAGCAGCTTGTACCTGCAAGTTATTGCGATTGCTACCTGACAGGTGCATGGTCCGCTTGATCATGGAGCTGGTTGGTAATCGCAACTTCACCCTTACCACAGGCTACGGCAAACGGAGCAGGTTGCGACGCCTCAAGATCGGCGTTCCTCAATGATCTGTCTTGGCACCCCTTCACCTCAACATCTACATCTCTGACCTGCCACCACCTCTCCAGAAAGTATGCATACGCCATGACCTAGCAACCATGCATGCTGATGGAGATTGACAAACAGTGGGGTACAAAGCAAAGACATGGCAACCGTGGGTGAATACCACCAGACGTGGAAGTTAAAGCTCGGTACTACAAAAGCAGTGTTGGCAGTCTTCAACCTCAACAAGTAAGCTAAACGTGTGCTGAAAATCAGCCACAACATCGAAACCCCGCCCCATTCGCTCCGAGCCCACATACTTCGGAGGAATGTTGGGCAGGACACTCAGTCACTTCGCAATAAGTTGACATCATGCATCGCACTCCTGAGGTGGCTTGCTGGGGTGCTGGAGCAACAACGTTGCGAAGGGAGGAATTTTTTAATCCTGGGAGCAATTTCCTAAGGGAGGAATTGAGGAAGAAAGAGAAGTAAGTTATTTTTCTGCTTCCGCAAATCTGATATTTTTAGCAATGCTGGTGTTTTTTCTTTTTCTGTCTTGCGTACAAAAACACAGCTGCTAGCATGTAGTGAAATGACTACTGTAAATTCTACGCTTGGCTGCATTTCTAGATTTTCCTGACCTACTAGGTTTTAATTGTAACGACAGGCGAGTAAGTTTGTGATGCAACAGTGCTGAGATTTTAGAGAGATAAAGAACGTGGACTTGGTATGCTGTGTGAAAGATTTATGTTAGTCACCAGTTTCTCAGTAAAAACATCGCTGATTACTTTGAAAGGCTTATTATCATCTTTTTGGAATGACACTGCTTTTGAGGTAAATACACGAAAGATTTTATATACTTTTTGCTGACAACACGTTCTGTAGCAGAAGAACAATAGGTCTAACTGTACACTTTGCCTAGTGGACTATTTGTTTATATCCTTACAAGTGAAAAAAACAGTACACAAGACATACAGATCAACAATTCCGCAAAATGCTAAAACACACAGTTTTAGAGAAAGTCGTGTGCGGTTGGTTTGTTTGATAGATTTGTTAAAACTAAAAAGCGCGCTTAAAGTTAAGATCTTAATAAAACTGGTCAACAAGTTGTTGACAGAGTACTACCTTTTTTCAATCTCTAAGGGTTTTGTGAAAAAGAAAATTTGCTTTGACACATTTTTTAATATATCTGACTTAAAACTGATTGCAATTCTCAGACAAGCTCGAACGGGCCATACAATGTGGAGGGGGCCAAGATTTTTTATTTTAGGCGAGCAACAGAATTTTGTTTGCGATACCGCCTTTCAAAGCACGAAATGACTAGATATTCTCAAAATTGGGGGGACCATGGCCCCCTGGCCCCTCTTGGCTGCGCCTATGCACAGGTTGGGAACGACTGGTCGATAACAATAAAAAGCGCGTATGGATCGTTCGAATTCCCTCCGAGATGGCAATTCTGGTTATGCTGTGCATGAGTATCACTAATAATATTTTCCCAGAATGAAAACATCTCTGGGTCAACTTTCTCTAAAGTGTATTGGTCCGAAAATTTGGTCTAACATTCCGGAAAAATTGAAATCATCTTCGCCTTATTTATTTGGCAAAAAATATAAAAAAGTCCTGCTATCTTGCCAGACTTCCTCTTGATCTTCGTTTTATGCGCTTGTCACATTCTGTTTGATCTTCGTTTTATATTCTTGTCCCATTC